>Ga0315322_10000372_pt1 | contig 33093 bp, 31 predicted proteins | sample M110021515metaG_FD_203461 | JGI IMG/M metagenome (GOLD analysis project Ga0315322, IMG submission 203461) | Ammonia-oxidizing marine archaeal communities from Monterey Bay, California, United States - M1 100m 21515 | ecosystem: Environmental > Aquatic > Marine > Intertidal zone | place: USA...
CATTTGAGCTTTCAAGTAATTCACGACTAAAAGCTTGCTTTTGATGACCAACGGTTACTTGAAGTTTTTTGTCCTCAAATATTTTTAGACCGGTATAAGCAAGTTTCAAGTCTTTTACTCTTATTTGATCACCAGCGAAATCGATGTCAGTCTTAAATTTCCATACTTTATATAATGTAGTTGTGAAACCCATACGTGCTCTTGTGATTTGTGTTCCACTATTAGCCTCTGTTAGATCACCTCCGTTTGAGAAGTGATCATTACTGCTAACTGATGCATCTGCATGCATTTTGCCACCAAATTTAAACTTGAAGTTTCCGTCTGCTGACTTAACCTGAAACCCATGCTTATCCAATGTGACTTTTGTACTCTGTGATTCTTTGACTTCTTTTTCTAGAGAGTCCACTTTACTGATAAGCCGTAAATGGCCTTTGCGTCGCGTGACTTTTATATTCTTGAATTTTTGGATTTGTTTTTCAAGTGAATTTATTTTTCTTATAAGTTCTTTATTATCAGCTTCAGCCTTTAATTCTGCATCTCTATTTCTTAGAGGCAAGGCATCAGTAGTTTTTATCTGTCCTTCTTTGTCTTGAGTGCTTCTACCTCTTAATCTTCCCCTTCCTCTTCTTCTGTTTCTGTTAGTCATAGCATCATTTACTATTGCTTGTGCCTGGGCTGGTTTATCTTCTACTCGTTGAAATGTTCCAAGTCTCTCTCGACCTGGACCGGCCTCTGTAAATATTTGCTTAGTTTTAGTATCTACATAAAGGTCAATTGCATGAACTCCTGATGAAGCGCCTAGCCATATTAGGACTATTAGGAATACTCTGAATTTAATCAATTAATTCTCCAAGAGAGGTTTGCCAATATTCATTGGGCGGATAGAAATTGGCTAGCTCAACAAGCATAGCTGTGTACTAATTGAATTCAGTTTTTTAAAATTGTATGAAGGGAATTAGTGACAATATTCTCCCATAGTATTAAGTTTCATTCAATTAGAAGTACTCTAAATTGATTGCCACAGAAGAGCATACTAGTTTTAATTTAATGCAAGGTGGTTTTAAAATTAATAATTAGATTATCTTGTTTCTTGTTTTTCATTTTTTCCATTATTTTACAAAAAATTAGATAGCTATTTGAGTTCTAAACATGAATGTATTGAGGGCATCGGGCTTCCCACCACTTGTACGGTCGATTAGTGGAGAGTTATTAATATCAATGATCCTGTCATAACCAAACATCAGGCGGACATTCTCATTTGCATACCAATTCAGTGCAAAACTAAAGTTTTTCATGGAGCCACCTTTGTATGCTCCGTCATTCATGTTTATTCCACCAACTCGTGCTGCTATTTCCCATGCCCCAAACCCACCATTAGCCAGGCTAAACGTGCTCTTTGGTTTTAATCTCTTAAATATTCCATTCTTATAAGTACGTGATTCGCCCGTTAGAGTTAGAGCTGCCTCTCCATACCAGCCATGAAAAGCAAGAGAACTCATCCCATTATTCCTATCCATCCAAGACTGGGTAAATTCACCACCTACACTAACTGGGCCATATACACCATTAGCTTCAAAACCGACCATTTTTAGATTTTTAGCAGTGGTGATGGTACCCGTATCAATAGGATATAAGTTACTCATGTGAGAAGTTTCATATTTATACCGGATCCCACCTCGCGAATTAGTAGCTGAATTACTAGTCTCTCGGTAATTTCCAGCGAGACCCAAATGAATTAGTTTCTGTATCCCATTATCATTATTCAGCATGGGATTAAATGTTGCTCGACCATTCACACCCCATCCCTCATCCTTACTAGTATTATTTGGAGAAATTGACTCCCCATATACACCAGTCTGTGCAGTCCATTTTCTTCCGTGAGCAGCTATATTTACACCAATAGCACGATCTACAACTGGAGCATTGAGTATATTCATCATGGATCTTTCAGTGTACATATTATCATTTGAGCTTTGTTGCAGTTCACGGCTGAAAGCTTGTTTTTGATGACCAACAGTAATCCTGGTCTTTATTTCCTCGAATATTTTTAGGCCCGTATAAGCTAGTTTTAAGTCTTTGATAGCAATCTCGTTATCAGCGAAATCAATATCCGACTTAAATTTCCATACTTTATGAAATGTACTCATGAAGGTTAAACGTGCCCGACGTATTTCTGTTCCATTATTTGCTTCAGCAGGTGTCCCACTTTCTGAGAAGTTGTCATTGCTGCTCAATGAAGCATCCGCATGCATTCGCCCACCTATTTTAAATTTAAAGTTTCCGTCTGCGGATTCAGCTTGTAGTCCTTTCTGGTCCAATGTGACTTTTACATTATTAGATTTTTTTATTTCTTTTTCCAAAGAATCTATTCTGGTGATAAGTTGCGAGGTTTCAGCTCTAATTCTTAATTTTGAGCTTCTATTTTGTGGGGGTAAGACAGGAGGAGTGGCTGCTTGTACTGACTTCTCTTTGACTCTTTCAAATGCACCAATTAGCTCCCGATCAGGACCGGGCTCAGTAAATACCTGCTTAGTTTTAGTGTTTACATAAAGATCAATCGCATTTGCTCCAGATATAACACCCCCTAAAAATAGGGCAAGAATAAGTTTAAATATGATGGGCTTCATATCTCTCCTAGATAATAAGGAATTACTATAGGAAAGAGATTAGCTATACTAGATTACACTTTCATTTCATGTAAATTACATTTATATGAAAATTTTATTACGGGAGTGTTACAAATAACGATCGTACCGTTAAGCCTATAAATTATAAAGCTAGTATACAAACGGCTCAGAGACTAAGAAATTCTTATACTGTGAAATGACTAATGTCTAATTTGACATGGCTACCATCACAGTAGGGACGATTGGCTGATTCTTGGCATCCACATACATAAACAGTTTTAACTTCATCGAACTTAACTACATAGGGTGTTTTGTCTGTTGTTACATGGGAGCCATCACAATAAGGTCCATTCTTGGATAATCCACAGGCACAAAATGCTTTTGTGTCACCAGCTTTTACCTGGATGGCAAATGGTTTATCTTGCCACATAGCCATAGCTCTTCTCCTTATATTACGTCAGTTAATTAGAATATTTTTGTAGATTTAAATTTTTTATTCAGAAAGATTTCTGTCCTATGTTCTAAAACCTTATTCCATATTAATGGAATGCTAAAAAATATGCTTGTTATTGTACTGCAATCATAATTAGAGAAAACATAAACTAGTTGTTCTGGTTGTAGCAAATCCCCGTATAAAATGTCTAAGAAGTAATCCAATGTAGTTAAAAAATTGAGATGCCAGAAAAGTACACGCGTAGGTTGAGAGATGAAATAGAATTAAATATTGGAGATGCCTTTATTCGTCAGAATTGAATAAAAGGATTGCTGTCACGGACATTGCTATCTGCTACAGGCATTAAATGAATTACTAACTATTTTAGATAGTTAATCGTTGGCGATAGGCAACAAGAAATAATTCACTTTTATGTAAATTATTAAAGAATAGGGCTATATTTTCGTTTGGAAGGGAGGGAGAAACTATAACAATAGAGCAGGAGACTCTAGACTTCACAGACAATGTAAATAATGTCTGTGAAGTTTTTAAGCAGCGTCATTTACGGGCAGGTATGTGTTGTTCCATCTGTTGAGTCTTTAATTTTGTCGCCTGACTCTTTATCGGCACATGCCATTCTATTTAGAATAGCCTGTGCAGTTTCACCCGCTAATGCTCTTTCTGCGGTAGACATGCTATCAAGATCAAGATTATCTTCTGAACCGGATGCCATAGCTGGCGAATTAATCATAAATACTGCTAAGGCAGCAGCGGTGATCAATAATTTATTCATCCTTGTTTCTCCTTTTCTGATTTATATTCGGCATATTATTTTGAATCCGATTCAAAGAAATATTAATTATATTCTCGTGTAACAGGACCCGATCCCCTAACAATACCAAGTACGATGATATAAATCAATTTATTTTAAGTCGTAATTGCATGAAAACCCTCTGAAAGTGCCGCTATATATGTAATCAAATTAAAGGGGCATTACTCTAATTCATAAGGCCACAACATATATTTAGTTAGAGTTAACTATATATTTACGGTAAAATTAAATGTATGAATAAGTTAAATATATCTTTTGTTTCTGTAATCTTTCTTGCATTGACGTTGCCTGGCTGCGGAATGCAAAGTATACCTACTGCTCTTAACGAGGTGGAGGCCGCATGGTCAGAAGTATTAAATCAATATAAGAGGCGTTCTGATTTAATTCCTAATCTTGTCACTATAGTTAAGGGTTATGCTTCACATGAAAAAGAAACGCTACAGGCAGTAGTGGAGGCTCGAGCAAAAGCAACACAAACAAATGTAGCGCCTAATCAATTAACACCTAAATCGATGAATCAATTTGCACAAGCCCAGGCCGGACTGGGATCGGCCCTTTCTCGTCTTATGGTTGTTGTTGAGCGTTATCCAGAATTAAAGGCCAATCAGAATTTTCGTGACCTTCAAGTACAACTTGAGGGTACAGAAAATAGGATTACTGTTGCCAGAAACCGATATATTCAGTCAATAAAAGGCTTTAATAACCTAGTCACAGTGCCACCCACCTCTTGGTACAATTCAATATTCCTGAAACATGATAAGAAACCTCAGTTTAGCCTTGAAAATGAAGATGAGGCGAAGAAAGCACCTGAAATAGAATTTTGATGAGTTTAAGATTCTCACTTCTCCTAGCTTTCCTGAGCTGTTTGTGGACGAGCTCCGTATTTTCTCTTGATATTCCAACACATACTGGGCCGGTAGTTGATCTTGCGGGAGCATTCACCCAATCTGAGAATGCCCAAATTTCAGCAAGCTTGATGCAATTTAAAAGAAAATATGGACCTCAAATTCAAGTAGTAACAATACCTAAACTTGAAGATGAAACAATTGAGAGCTTCTCAATTAAGATAGTAGACAAGTGGAAACTTGGTTCAAAGGATAAGGATGATGGGGTATTGTTACTCATTGCCACACAGGATCGTAAAGTTCGCATTGAAGTTGGGCAGGGTCTAGAAGGTGATTTGCCTGATGCACTAGCCGGAAAAATCATTCGGGCAGGTATTATTCCATTTTTCAAAAAAGGGCAGATTAATGCAGGTGTGTTAACTGGGTTAGGAATGATTGCTGCGAGCATTGGTGGAGAATTAGAGAATATCCCAGCTTCCCAGATGCAAAGAAAAAAACGAGCTGGCGGAGCAAATTTAGGGTATTTATTATTCCTTGCTTTCTTTTTATTTGGCCCCACAATGTTTGGCCGAAGAGGCAGAGGCGGAAGAGGGGGCATAGGCTCTTCTCTTCTTAGCGGGCTACTTCTGGGCAGCATCCTTAGTGGAGGGCGTGGCGGTTTTGGTGGTGGCGGTTTTGGTGGTGGCGGTTTTGGTGGTGGCGGTTTTGGCGGAGGCGGCGGTGGATTTTCAGGTGGCGGCGCAAGTGGGGGTTGGTAAATGATAAATCTTAATCAATCTGATCTTGATCAGATTTCAAAGGCAGTCCTCGAAGCTGAAAGGAAAACTACTGGCGAAATTGTGCCAATGATAGTTAAGCAGAGTGATGACTACCCAGGTGCTCGCTGGCGACTCGCTATAGTTGTATCGTTATTATTTGGATTTCTTGTATATTCTTGTATTGATTATTCTGACTCAGTTTGGATCCTCTGGGCACAAATCCCAGGACTTTATATTGGATATTGGTTGGGAACATTTGACACAATCTTAAAACCTTTTCTTTCCGACTCGAAAATTGATGAAGAAGTGCACCAACGAGCATTACAAGCTTTCTTCTCTCACAACATTCATGCAACAAAAGAACGCACCGGAATACTTATCATGGTTTCACTCCTCGAGCACCGGGTAGAAATACTGGCTGATACTGGAATTAATGCAAAAGTTTCTAAGGATACATGGCAAAAAATATTAACTGACATGGTTAGCAAGATTAAATCAAATGAGCTTACCGATGGCATCTGTATAGCCGTGAAAGACTGTGGTGAGATCCTTGCGAAAGATTTTCCTGGTACCCACGAAAATCCAAATGAAATTAAAAATAAAATTATTATTGAGTAATTATTATAGTTAGAATTGCCTGCTTATTTTAGTAGAGGGTGATCTTTGCCAAGGCTTTTTGAATGCCACATTGCAAGTTTATGTCGTAAAGATTTTTCAGCAACCTGATCTTCAGGTAAAGGCTGAATAATTTTGTCATGGACTAAAAGTCTGTAGACATATAAAAGTTTGTCACTTGCAGAATCAGTTGCTTCAAATTCAACTACTCCTCGTCCTTCCGCATATTTTACTCCTGCAATTAACGCTTCTTTAAATATTGCATTCTCGTTTTTTAATTTTTTCATAGTTATGAAGATTAAATAAATTTTATGTATTTAGAACTGATTATGTCGCTGGTGTAATTAGCCTAATAATCAATAAGACTACATAGTAACTCATGGTAGAAATAATCGCATATTAGAAATATAGATTATTTCTTTAGAATATTTAATATTTCTCGCTCCATTAAATCAGTATGAACTTTCTGATGATATTTATATCTAATTGATACTCTTCGTTTATACTAAGAAAAAATGTTTTTTGATTTAATGTTTGCCTTTTTATTAGGACTTATAGAGGCAAGGTACTGATAGTAATTAATACTCAGGAGAAAATATTATGCTTTATAGAGAACCTATAACTCCCGCTATTATTGGAGCAGCACTTGTTTTAACCTTTACCACAGCAACTGCATCCGGGATAGATAGTTCCGCTAAGGATCAAAAAATTATAGTAGCGCATCACGTGCAATCTGAAGGGCATAAGAGTGCTCACGCTAAACATTTTAAGGAAAAATCCTGTCATCATAAAAAAGGAAAACATGGAAAAGACCGCGGCAGGAAGGAACATAAATCCAGCAAGTTCATGCATGGGGGAGGCCATAGTTACGCAAATATGATAGCTACACATGCCGATGAATTGAACCTTTCTGATGCTCAGCTTGGGAGATTCATCAGATTACACCAGAAGAATTCACAGGAGCACAAGCAATTTAAGAAAAAAATTCATCAAGGCATGAAGAGTCTTCATCACGCCGGTATGAAGCCTAGTACTGATGATGCTACTTTACGTAAATTGGGAAATGAACACGTAGAGGCCTTCAACGCTATGCTTGAGCAGCATATTAAAAATCGTAATGTTGTAAATGCAATATTAACAGCTGAACAAAGGGAGCAGCTTAAGACTATGAAAATGAATCATGGTAAGCACGGTGGACACCACGGTGGTCACAAAGAAAAACATAGCAGTAAATATTACTAATTTACAGAATATTGCTATAACCAGGAGTGTTAATAAATTTTTATAATTTAATAAAAAATTGGGGAAGAAGAGAGTCAGAAGTGCCGCAAGTGTAGGAGCTATTTCCGTACTGGTTTCACATGATCATCTGATGATGAATCATTGATTTTACTAGCTTCTTTTTCAATGAGACCGGCAGGAGTCTTTTTATTTGTTTTAACTCGGTCTCGGCCACCTGATTTAGCTAAATAAAGCGCTTCGTCTGCCCGGTGAAGCCATTGCTCCCAGGTTTCTTCAGCCCCACACTCTGCCACACCAAAACTTAGTGTAATATTTCCGACCTTCTGGAATTCTATAGAAGAGACTTCTTTACGAAGCCTTTCTGCAAGCTTTGATACAGTTTCGGCTGTAGTATTGGGACATAGGATTATAAATTCTTCTCCTCCCCAGCGAGTAAGAGAATCAGATACACGCAGAGATGAGCGAATCGTATTCGATAAATCAATTAGAACTTGATCACCAATTGAATGACCATAAAGATCATTTATTTTTTTAAAATGATCAACATCTAGAATCATTAGACTCAGTCGTTGCCCATATCTCCTTAAGCGATCCATTTCAGTTTCTACGGTCTCCTCAAAACGTCGTCGGTTCCATGCGCCGGTAAGTTCATCAGTTCTTGCCAATTGATCAAGGTCACTAATCAGAATCTTAAGTTTCCCCTGCATCGCAGCAAGCTCGCTAAGTACCTGACCAATTTCATCCTGGCTAGAGACAGAAATATTCTCATTCATATTTCCTTCAGAAATATGTTTAAAGTGAGTAACTGCTTTATTTAGTGGCCGTACAATGGATCGAATCAAAAGTATTGCTGCAATTGAGGCGAACAATATACCTAGGATTGTTCCGAATATAAGAATATTACGAATAAAGACGAAACGTTCCGTGGCTTCTTTATAATTATTTTTTGCTATTTCATCTATTTTTTGTAATAAGGTATTTGCCCGAAGATTAGCATTCTTGTAGTAAGGGTTAATTTTATTCAGAAAGATTTCATTTGTTTTCTGAAAATCTTTTTCTTTCAATGCGTTTACGGCCAAAATTAGCCCATCATTAGCATATTGGGTATGCGCTATAGCATACAAATTTGTAATGTCTTGCTCTTCGTCAGTTAATTCTCTTTTTTTGTATTCAGCCAGAAGAACAGTAATCTCACCAAGGTTCTTAGTTATCGCTGCGGTATGTATGTGTATAGAATTCTCATTTTTTTCTTTCTTTGGATAATAATTATTTGGGTCATGTTGCAAACCAAGCATGATATGGATACGGTTTTCATCCATTAGAAGCATGATTCGACTAATTATATTGGTGGGCTTAAGGCTATCTTTATAGATTCTATCCAATGAGTCATTTGTCATTGCGATTCCATTAAGCCCAATAACCCCGACAAAAAGTATTAACACGGCCATAGTGAACATAATTATCCAAAGCCGTATCTTTATACTTACATTGTTAAGGAAATCCATTAATGACTTCACGGACTATTTCTTTAGTGTACGTATTATAATAAGGGAGAAATGAAATTTTGTATTTGGAGATGGTACCACTATGCCTGCAAATCTGTACATAATGACCCTGTGAGCTCACTGATAGCAAGAATGAAGATTGATCTAACGAACTAATCAGGGTTTCTTAGAAGGTAAAATTTTATTTTGTACATTAGTTCATTTAGAATTATGTTTACTGCATAACAGATGCTATACCCATCTAAATTTTCTCATATAGAGTCTTAGGAGTTGCCGTGTTTAAGCTTGTTTGTGCCTTATTAGGATTTTACTTTTTTGGATTTTTTGGTTCATTAATAGGCTATTTTTTAGGTGGGATTGTTGACAGGTCTAGAGCTTACGGTATTGGGGGTATCAACCCTCTTAGTAGCGGTAATCGTCAAAAAATATTTCTTAAGACCGTCTTTACCTTGCTAGGAAAATTAGCTAAAGCAGATGGCCATATATCAAAAGAAGAGATTGCACATGTAGAACAGCTCTTTCAAAAGCTTCGCTTGTCAGCTGAGCATAAACAAAATGCAATTACTCAGTTTAAACAAGGGTCTGAAAAAGATTTCGATATTGACCCAATCTTAAAAGAGTTTATGGAAGTATGTGGCAGAACGCATCAATTGAGGCAGATGTTGCTGGTATATCTCATCGTGATGGCGTTATCAGACGGCAGTATTGAATCGTCTGAAGAGCGTCTATTAATTGGTATTGCTTACCAACTTGGCTATGATGAAGCTGCATTCAGGCAGCTTCTGGACATGGTTTTAAATCAGTCACACTTCGCAGGAGGCCAGGCGGTTTCTGCTACAGCTGTTGAGGACGCATATAAGGCGTTAGGTGTAAATAAAGACATGACTGACCAGGAAATTAAACGTGCATACCGTAAATTAATGAGCCAATACCATCCAGATAAGCTGATGGGGCAGGGGCTACCAGAAGATATGATCGCTGTGGCTACTGAGCAAGCAAAAGAGGTACAGGTGGCATATGATTTGATTACAAAAAGCCGAAATAAATAATCATAAATTTAATTATTACAGAGTCTGAACTAAAATTATCCTCGTATAAATAGCTTAACAAACCTAAGAATTCTTTTCTTTATCTCCTTTCCCTGTAATTGCGCTTTTGTCAGACTAATTGGCTCTTTGCCAAAAGAAATCGGCCATATCAACATAAAAAGTAAATAGGCCATAACAGTAAAGAATACTGCGGAAAAGAATTCTGCTGTAGATAAGCTCTCAAAGGATATAGTCGATGTAGCTATTTCACGCGCGCTCGTGGCGAAATAGAAAACTAGCATTAGAAGAGCAATACCAGCCGCTACTCTCAAGCTACGGTTTAGAAATCTTTGTAACAAATGGGATGATTTATTTCTCATATAATTTTTTTACAAGTTTAAGCCTAATCGCCATGCAGAGCCAGTTTCAAATGGTAATGTTCCTACCCAGTATAATCAAATGTTGTTGATAGTAATAATACATACTATGCACAGACTGATTGCAATTTATTCAAATTTTTTAGTATCTTGTCCAAATCAGACGTGATTAATATTAATCATTGTAAATTCAGATTACAGAACTGATACAATAATTACTAAATATATTCCGATATATCAATATATTGGACGAAAAAATAAAGGAGGTTTTTGTGGAATTAGTTAATATAGTTTGGATAATGTTTTGGCTCGCCTGCGTAGTTGCCGCCACAATTATTGGCTCACCTAAGGAAATGGGGCTTAGTTCCTTTTTTTATGGATTGATACTTGGCCCACTTGGAGTTGTTCTTGTTTTTATAAGTAAAGGAAAGAAAGTGACATGCCCATTCTGTAAGAAGCTAAATTACATAACTTCAAAAATCTGTATACATTGTGGTGCAGAAATTAATGGTATTAAAAAGGCAGAATAAGATGATTATAATCAAATTATTATACTTTCGCTGGAATAACTAATTACTGAATGAAAGTGCTCTCAACTGGCATGCTGAGTCGTTTCCGAGAATTTGTCTGGGAGGAACAGACAGGATCGCAGTCAACTTGGAAGTTATATTGGATAAGGACACTGCGGACCATACTAATTCTTGCACAAGATATTGTGCATGGTCAGCTCACATTGCGAGCAATGAGCTTAGTATTCACGACACTATTATCAATAGTGCCATTACTTGCATTATGTTTTTCAGTATTACAAGCGTTTGGTATTCATACTAAGATGCAGCCTATGCTGCTGACATTTCTTGAGCCACTCGGGGAAGAGGGCAAAGAAATATCAGTTAATATTGTGCAATTTATAGAAAATATGAATGTCGGTGTCCTTGGTGCAGTTGGGTTGGCACTGCTTCTATATACCGCAATTTCTTTAGTGCAGAAGATTGAGCAATCTTTAAATTATATCTGGCATATTAAAAACCCAAGACGTATCGGCGAGAGGGTTGTCCGTTACCTTAGCGTAATCATCATTGGACCAATTCTGGTGTTCTCTGCACTCGGCATTACTGCAACAGTAATGAATCATGACGCAATGCGTAGCCTGATGGAAATCGGGATATTAGACGATACAGTAAGAACGATAAGTAAGCTTGTGCCTTATTTACTTGTAAGTTCTTGTTTTACATTTGTATATATATTTATACCTAATACGCGGGTAAGATTCAAACCGGCACTGATCGGTGGCCTAGTTAGCGGAATTGCTTGGCAAAGTGCTGGATGGATATTTGCAAATTTTATCGCATCCTCTAATAATTATGCTGCCGTCTATTCAGGCCTAGCAATACTGATACTCTTTATGATCTGGCTTTATTTATGCTGGATTATTCTTCTATTCGGAGCTAGTGTTGCATTTTATATTCAACATCAAGAATATCTATATTTGAGAGATAAAGTTCCAAAAATAAGCGCCCGATTAAGCAATCGAATGCGTGAGCGTATTGCACTCTCTATTATGTATTTAATTGCAGGAAGGTTTCTTGATGGTAAATCAATGCCCACAGCAACAGAATTTAAAGACTCACTCGGGGTGCCAGTACATGTTCTTCAGACAGTGCTAGATGCTCTAGAACGGCAGGAATTTATTGTGCAGAATGCTGATGATCCGCCAGCCTATCTGCCAGCCGGTGATCCATCATTAATAACAGTAACACAGGTATTAAACGCCGTGAGCATTGCCGGAGAAGAGCATCTTTTGTCACCTAGAACAGTGACGGTTCTACAACCAGTAGCGGAGGCAATGGATAGAGTACAGCAGGCCGTTGAATCGTCTGTTGGAGATATATCACTACGTGATTTAGTTACAAATAATATCGACCCCTTAGAGCATGATTCAGAAATTATAGAGAATTATTAGAGCCTACAGAGTACAGATTAGATTAATTAAATATTTAATAAAATTTATTTTTTCTTTGCTGGTGCAGTCTTTTGGTCAGCATTGCTGGGATCATCTAGAGTCGAATCATTGGTTGAATTGAGAATTAGTGGCTTGGTCGGTTTTACACCTAGATCTATAAGCTTTTCTGCCTGTCGTATAAGGTTCCCTTTCCCTGTTGAAAGCTTATTGTAGGCGTCGTCATAAGAGTTTTGTGCTTGCTGTAAGCGTTTCCCCAATGCGGTAAGATCATTCACAAAACCAGCTAATTTATCAAGGAGTTCTGCCCCACGACTAGCAATCTCCTCAGCGTTATGGTTTTGTTTCTCCAGTCTCCAAAGGTTATCGATAATACGAAGTACATATAAAAGTGTACTGGGGCTGGCAAGTAAAATATTTTTCTTAAATGACCTTAACCATAAGTCATTGTCGTTTGAATTGGCGAGTGTGAAAGCTGATTCTATGGGAATAAACATCAAAACGAAATCTAAAGACTGCACGCCATAGAGTTGTTGATAATTTTTTTCAGACAGTTCTTTGACATGGGAATGCACGGACTGCAGGTGCTTTTTTAGAGCAGTATTACTTTCAAGCTCATTATCTGATTTAGTATGTCTAGTATACGCAGTAAGTGACATCTTGGCATCGATAATTATATGCCGATTTTCTGGTAAGTTTATAACCACGTCAGGCTGCGCTTGAGTTCCATCTTCTCGCATCTGGCTTACCTGGACATTAAATTCGTGCCCCTTACGCAACCCTGCAGCCTCTAATATACTTTCCAGAATAAATTCTCCAAAATCTCCTTGCATTTTAGATTGTCCTGTAAGAGCCTGAGTAAGATTATGAGCGTCTCCAGATAACTGATTATTAAGTACCATGAGCTGCTTTACTTGTTCTGATAATGCTGATCGATCTTTACCTTCCTGAAAATAAACCTCCTGTACCTTTCCTTGAAATTCAGAGATCTTTATCTTGAGAGGTTCTAGTACCTGATCAATATTGGTTTTATTCTGGTCGGTAAATTTTTTAGACTTCTCTTCTAAAATTTCACCGGCTAAGGCTTTAAATTGATTAGACAATAGTTTTTCAGCATCTTCTCTAAACTCAAATTTATCTTTAGTCTGCGAACGTTCTAGTTCTAATGTTGTAGTTAATGTAGCAATCTTATTGCTTAAATTTAGCTCTTTATTGGATAATTCTCGCTGTAAAAGAGAGAGTGCATCATGTTCATCTGCTAATTTTTGTAAATTTTTCTCAGAAGAGAATAATTGCTCAGTTAGGCGGATAATATGGGCGCGCTGCGCTAACCAAATAATCCCTGCACCAGCAAATAGTCCGACAATGAGTGCGACAAAAAGGTAGATTGGTTGTTCCATGAATTTTAGAATAAATTAGCAGAATTTCATTCTTTTAATAATAGGATATACATTTATATTGACACATGAAAGCTGGGCATTCAACCTATTCTAGGCGTCTATTGTTCCTGGAGCAGTATATGGCCTCATGTATTATTGTCGTGGTTTATAATACAGAAATCTTGCAATGATTTTTCTTATTATTAATCTGTACATTTCGATCAATTATAGATAATCTCAGCACCAAATATTGATAATAACCCCTATTTAAGAAATAATTTATGTATAAAAAATTTTTTAATATAGCACTAATATGTACATGTTAAAGCAACCATTACATAAACACTGGCTGGCTTCTTCGGTGCTATTTATCTCGCTATTCCTCCCATTTGCCTCATTTGCTGCTGAGAGAGTACCTGCTTTAAATATAGACAAGACAGCTGTTACCTGGAAACATTTGTCATTTAAAGGAAAAGAATATTTTGCTAAACTTGTGGCTGAAATTGAACTAATATCACCATCAAAATCTGAACTTGATGTTGCGTTTATACCTTCTCCTAAGGGCGCTCCTGTAGCAATGACAGAATTCGGAGCATTAGTTATTGATACTAATATTTCTGTGAAATCTATTTTTGGCACAGTAAAGTTAGGAAAGAAAGCCTGGTTTGATCCTGTCTCTCTATCAGCTATGCAATATGTACGCGAGCGAAGAGGGTTTAAAGATTCTGAAAAAACTTATCGATTTACAGACAAAGGTGTTCATAGAGTTGCGAAGACACCAATTGATAAGAATGAAACTATACAACCACCTGAGAAATGGTCTTCTAGTTATGAAGAATTTTATCCGTATGATTCAGAGAAGAAGGATTGTGCAAATATAACTGCACCTATATCTATTATTTACTTAATTTCGGCATTAAAAGTTTCAGACTTTGAAAAGCCCGTGACTATATGTGTCTTTAACAAAAAAGAGACTGTCTACCTTGATATTCAGAAACAGCCTTCTGAAGCTCTTCAAGTTAGTCACATTGAAGCAAAGGATGATAAAGCTATTCATAAAAACACATCAATTTTAGCAGAGGTGCTCTCGCTTAAGGCGCGGTCAATTTCTTCGGGTCAGCCAATAGATAACTTTACTTTAGTTGGATTACAAGGAAACCTTAGAATTTATATTGATCGTGAGTCACAAACTCCGGTTCAGCTAAGGGGTGATTACAAGAGTTTTGGAGAAATAAAATTAAATCTTCGTCAAGTGGTATATAAATAGAAAATGAAATTATTATATAAATATATATGTGCAAGTGTTTTGCTCCTGATTGTATCAACAGGACACTTATTTGCTGACCCTATATCTGAGGGACAGCAGGCCTATCTTCAGGGTAATTATGAAGAGGCCATTCGATTAGTTAGTCCGCTGGCAGAAAAAGGAGACATTCTTGCCCAATTTAATCTTGGTGTTATGTATGCTAACGAAAAAAGTGAAATTCATGATAACAAAGAAGCATCTAAATGGTTTCTTTTGGCTGCTGAGCAGGGCGATACTGATGCGCAAGTCTGGCTTGGTGAGTCATATATAGGCGGGAGAGGCGTCACCTGGGATGTTCAAAAAGCTGTGGACTGGTATCGCCTAGCAGGAGAGCAGGGTCATATAGTTGCTCAAGTTAGACTGGGCCTAATGTATGATGAGGGACAAGGTGTTACACAGGACCATCAGGAAGCATTAAAATGGTATCAGCTGGCAGCAAAACAGAATCAAGTGGATGCTCAGTACAGACTGGGCTCGATGTATGATGAAGGCCAAGGCACTTCTCAGGATCACCAGGAGGCAATTAAGTGGTACCGCTCTGCTGCTGATCTGGGGTATGTGAGCGCGCAGTTTAAACTTGCTGTCATGTACGATCGGGGTGAAAATATCACCCAGGATCATCAGGAGGCTCTTAAGTATTATTATCTTGCTGCTGTACAAGGCCATACTAATGCTCAAGCTAGCCTTGGCGTGATGTACGGTCAAGGGCAGGGGGCACCTAAGAATAATATTCGTGCATATATGTGGTTAGATCTTGCCGCTTCAAATGGGAGTGGTTTAGCTGAACACGGTAGAGATTTACTTGCCAAGAAGATGACCTCCTTAGAAGTAAAAGAATCAAAGGAACTGGTGCAGACTTGTAAAGATAGTGGCTATAAGGACTGTAAATAGAAAGAATTAAAATAATTACTTAGCACTAATTATTTTAATCGTTTGACATGCAAACAACCCTCCGATAGTCTTCCTTTACAGTTTAAATTTTGTTAGTAATGATTTGTTAGATTGTGGTTTTATAATTAATACTCAAATCAACTTTAAACTTCAAAGGAACTTACTAGGCCATCTGTTCGTCGAAGTTAATTAACACAATAACTGAATGAAATATCATTATAAATTAAGCGTCCACCACAATTATTTTAACAGGCCATATTAGATTTTATTAATATATTGGCTAAACTTTTTTAGGAGAAAGTTATGCAACTTAAAGGATCTGAAACGGAAGTAAACTTGAAAGCGGCCTTTGCGGGTGAGTCACAAGCAAATCGTCGGTATCTATATTTTGCAAACAAGGCTGATATAGAAGGTCAAAATGATGTGGCAGCAGTATTTCGTTCTACTGCTGAAGGGGAAACAGGCCATGCTCACGGTCATCTTGAGCACCTAGAATCTTGTGGTGATCCAGCAACTGGGCTACCTATTGGCGCATCACGTGACAACCTTAAGGCTGCTATCGCTGGTGAAACTCATGAATATACTGATATGTATCCCGGAATGGCAAAGTCTGCACGTACAGAAGGCTTTGATGAGATTGCTGATTGGTTTGAAACCCTAGCGAAAGCAGAGCGTTCACATGCTAATCGTTTTCAGAAAGCTTTGGACGCCTTTACTGATTAGAAAACAGGTGTAATTAATTTAGTGGATTAACTAAAAGAAGCTTTATAAGCTTAACTTGAGTTAATCCACTACTATTTTGTAATTTCTTTCTACAAATATCTTATTCCTATGGCCACCTATGAAGGAAGCTTAGACGCGCCCAAACGTAATCCTATCGATTGGAAGAATCCTGATTTTTACAAAGAAGCAGAACTATTCGATGAAATGGATCGCGTTTTTGACATCTGCCATACATGTCGACGTTGTGTAAATCTTTGCACGGCATTTCCAACTTTGTTTGACCTTATCGATGAGGGAACAACTGGCGAACTAGACGGGGTAGAAAAAAACAAATTATGGGAAGTAGTGGATCGATGCTATCTCTGTGATATGTGTTTTATGTCCAAATGCCCATACGTACCGCCTCACGAGTGGAATGTAGATTTCCCTCATTTGATGCTACGCGGTAAAGCAATAAAATATAAAAAGGGTGAAACTAATTTCCGGGATAAGATGCTATCCAGCACCGATATTATGGGTAAGATTGCGAGTATCCCAGTGGTAGTGCAAGTAGTAAATGCCTCAATTAAAGCGCCAACTGCTAGGAAGTTAATAGAAGGCGCGCTGGATATTCATGCGAAACGGGAATTGCCGGAATACAACGCTAAGAAATTTCGTACTAATGCTAAGGTAGATGAATCATTTGCGGTGAAGAATGGCGAAAAAACATCAGGTAAGGTTGGTATTTATTCAACGTGCTACGTAAATTATAATGAACCTGGCATTGGCCACGATCTTATAGAAATACTTAAATATAATGAGATTCCGACACGTTTAGTAGAAAAAGAAGTATGTTGTGGTATGCCCAAGCTGGAACTGGGCGACTTGGAAGCATTAGAGAAACTTAAAAACATTAATATTCCTAATCTGGCAAAGCTAGCAAGAGATGGGTACTCCATTATTATGTCAGTACCTTCTTGTGCGCTTATGTTTAAGCAGGAATTACCGCTCATGTTCCCAGAAGATAAGGATGTGAAGTTAGTAGCGGAGGCAACGTTTGATCCTTTTGAATATTTAATGCTACGCAACCGAGATGGATTATTAAAAACTGATTTTAAAGTGCCTTTGGGTAACGTTTCTTACCATATTCCCTGCCACTTGAGAGTTCAGAATATCGGTAGAAAGACAAAAGACATGTTGGAAATGATTCCAGAAACAACAGTTAACCTAGTAGAGCGCTGCTCTGGTCATGATGGAACCTGGGGAGTTAAAAGTGAATATTTTGCTGACTCCATGAAAATTGGCAAGCCTGTCTTTAAAAAAATGGCGGAGTCTGACCCTGATTACATAAGTTCTGATTGTGCCATTGCAGGGCGTCATATATATCAAGGTATGGGGGAGAATTCTGGGGTAAAGCAACACCCATTGACACTGCTTCGGATCGCCTACGGATTAACCTAAAGAATAACCACAATTTTCCTACTAACTTTTATATATAAGAATATTATGCCTAAAATTACTCGTGCCAGCATTATGACATTAGAGGACTATGCTAAAACACGCCAAGATTTTCGTACGAAGGTAATGCTGCATAAGAAAAATAGAAGGATTCCTTTAGGTAAAAATATCACGCTTATTTTTGAGGATGAACTAACCATTCGTTATCAAATTCAGGAGATGCTTCATATTGAGAAGGTTTTTGAAGAAGAGGGGATTATTGATGAAATAGAAGCATATAAAGAGCTTATTCCCGATGGTAGGAATTGGAAGGCAACGATGATGATTGAGTATCCAGACCCTGTAGTACGTGCTGATAAACTGACCAAGTTAATTGGTGTTGAGAATAAAGTCTGGGTGAAAATTGAAAACTATGACCCTGTTTTTGGGATTGCCGATGAAGATTTAGATAGATCGACTGAAGAAAAAACCTCTGCAGTTCATTTCTTACGTTTTGAGCTTAATCAGGATATGGTCAAGAGCTTATATAAAGGCGCGTCTCTCAGTATGGGGATTGATCATCCTGCTTATCTGGAACAAATTAAACAAGTAAATGAGTTAACAAGAGCTTCATTAGTTACTGACCTAGATATATAGTCTAAATTTACGTTTTAATTTATTGGTTCAGTAATACTAAGTTTTTTCTATTAATAAGCTCCACCTCATCTACATAGCCTAGAATAGGTTCAATCTCACTACTAGTGCTTCCTAAAATCTTTCTGGTCTCTGTAGCACTATAATTAATAAGGCCAAGAGCAATCTCCTCTCCTTTCAAATTCATACAATGCACTGCTTCTCCACGTTCAAAATTATCTGTTGCGTCTGTTACCCCTATTGGTAGTAGGCTTGTTCCATCAACTAAAAGAGCAGTCACAGCGCCATCATCTAATGTAATACTTCCATTTGACTGTAAACCAGCAATCCATTGCTTACGGGCTGCCAGTTTTTCTGTATTCGTCAAAATCTCAGTTCCGACTGATTCCCCTTTTGCCAGGCGAATTAGTATATTTTCTTCATGACCTGAGGCAATTATTGTGTTCGCTCCACCTTTTGCAGCTAGCTTTGCGGCAGTTATTTTTGTAAGCATGCCTCCACATCCGATTGAGCCTCCAGTGGCAGCTGCCATCTGCTCAATCACAGTGTTTTCAGCCATAACGCTATTTAATAATTTAGCATTTGAATCTATTCTTGGGTCAGCTGTATATAATCCAGCTTGGTCGGTAAGAATCACCAGCGCGTCTGCATCAATAAGGTTAGTCACTAACGCAGCCAACGTATCATTATCCCCAAAGCGAATTTCATCCGTTACCACAGAATCATTCTCATTAATAATTGGGACTACACCCAGTTCTAATAATTCTCCAAGGGTAGAGCCAATATTTAAATAACGTTTACGGTCAGATATATCCTCATGGGTTAGTAGCAGCTGAGCTGTATGTAAATTATATTCCTGAAAACAGGACTCATAAGTCTGGACTAGCCCCATTTGACCAACTGCTGCAGCTGCCTGTAATTTATATAGTTCATTAGGGCGGCCACTCCAGTTCAAACGTTGCATCCCCTCTGCTATAGCACCAGAGGAGACTAGAACAACTGTTTTTCCCTCACTCTTTAGATATGCAATTTGTTTAGCAATAGAGGAGAGTCTGTCCTGATCAAGCCCCTTCCCCTGATTAGTAACTAGACTACTGCCAATTTTTATAACGATCCGTTCAGCTTGCTTTAATATCATTTATATATTTAATTTTAGTTTGAATTAAATCATTTCTGTTTTATTTTCTTGTTCTAAGTATTCCATGATAGCGTAAATCAATTGCTTACATCCTTTTCCAGTTAATGCTGAGATTACAAAAACTTTATCATCCCATCCTAAATTGTTGATAAATTTACTGCAAATTTCTTTATTAATTTCATCTGATAACATGTCAACCTTATTAATTACTAACCAGCGTGGCTTTCGATAGAGCGACTCATCATATTTTTTAAGTTCTAGCACAATGGACTTTGCATCATCAATTGGATCAGTCTCACTATCCAACGGCGCTATATCGACTACATGCAATAGTAAGCGTGTACGTGTCAGATGCTTTAGAAATTGATGACCTAAACCAGCCCCTTCTGCTGAATTTTTGATCAGCCCTGGGATATCTGCCATAACAAAGCTACGATTATGGTCGACACGTACCATGCCAAGATTAGGATGTAATGTTGTAAAAGGATAATCAGCCACTTTAGGACGGGCAGCAGATACTGCTCGGATCAGTGTAGATTTGCCAGCATTTGGTATCCCAAGAAGGCCTACGTCTGCAAGTACCTTAAGCTCAAGTTTGAGTTCAAAATTCTCTCCCTGCTCGCCATGGGTAAATTGTCGTGGCGTACGGTTAGTGCTTGACTTGAAATGTAAATTTCCAATTCCTCCTGCACCACCTTTAGCTAATATAACTTTCTGTTGATTCTGTTCCAAATCAGCAATAATTTCTCCAGAGTCTATATTGCTGATTATCGTTCCAATTGGGACGCGCAATACTATGTCTTCTGCCCCTTTACCATATTGATCAGAACCACGACCGTTTTTTCCATTTTTAGCACGATGCAACCGAGCAAAACGGTAGTCTACAAGAGTATTGATATTGCGATCTGAAATAGCAAATATACTACCGCCATTTCCGCCATCACCACCGTCTGGACCACCTTTTGGGATAAAGCGCTCCCGACGAAAGCTGGCAACACCATCCCCTCCTTTTCCTGCAGTTACCTGTATCTTTGCTTCATCTATAAACTTCATAAAATAATAAATTTTTATTAGTTTAGCTTTCACCAATAAAAAAGCCCTAACTAATTGGCTAGGGCTTTTTTTTAAATTAACTAAATAGGTTTAAGCGGTAGTTATACTTACTGTTTTTCGTTTTGCTGCTCCCCGAATACTAAATGTAACCATTCCACTAATTTTAGCAAATAAGGTATGATCCCTTCCAATTCCAACATTATCACCCGGGTGTACTTGGGTTCCTCGTTGACGAACTATAATACTACCTGCAGAAATTAATTCTCCACCAAATCTTTTAACTCCAAGTCGCTTTGAATTCGAGTCGCGGCCATTCCTAGAACTTCCGCCTGCTTTTTTATGTGCCATAGTCTGTGCTCCCTTTATGCAGAAATGCCGGTGATCTGAATTTCGGTATAATTTTGTCGGTGTCCTTGGTGTTTCTGGTAGTGTTTGCGTCGTCTCATTTTAAAAATACGAACCTTGTCATGCCGACCTTGTCCCAGTACAGTTGCCTTAACTGTAGCGCCATCTACCAAAGGTCTGCCCATTGAAGTTTTATCGCCATCAGAAACCATCAAAACTTGATCTATTTCAATTTCGCTACCAATTTCTGCTAATATCTGTTCTACTCTGATTTTTTCACCAGCTACAACTCGATATTGTTTACCGCCGGTTTTTATGACCGCATACATGTCAAACTCCATGATTTACTTCAATGAAAGCGCAAATTATACAGAGCTGCACTTATTTGGTCAAAGTTATGTCCTATTTGCATTGAATAAATCAATATATTTAAGCTATTAAACTTGACACGGCGGTCATGACTTTTCTAACATACCGAATTTATTGTAGGGGTTACTTTGGCAATTGATCTAATTAAGAAACTTATCGGCCCTGATATGGAGGCTATGGATGAAGTAATCAGGGTAAAACTTCACTCTGATGTAGTTCTGGTCCGTCAGGTCGGAGAGTATATTATTAATAGTGGTGGCAAGCGATTGCGGCCCGCATTAGTAATACTTTCATCTGGCGCGTTTAGTTATACCGGAAAGCATCATCATAACCTTGCTGCAATAATTGAATTTATTCATACAGCTACTCTGCTTCATGACGACGTAGTGGACGCATCAGAACTAAGGCGAAGTAAAGCCACAGCCAATGCTCTATTTGGTAATGCTACAAGTGTTTTAGTTGGAGATTTCCTCTATTCCAGGTCATTTCAGATGATGGTTGAGGTTAATAATATGCGTATTATGCAGGTCCTAGCAGATGCGACCAACACAATTGCTGAGGGCGAGGTTTTACAGTTAATAAACTGTCGTGATCCAAATGTAAATGAAGAAAATTATCTGCAGGTAATTCGTTATAAAACTGCCAAATTATTTGAAGCAGCAACCCGTTTAGGTGCGATTCTTAGTGATGTATCACCTGAAGAGGAAGAATCAATGGCTTCTTATGGTATGCATCTTGGTACAGCATTTCAGTTAACAGACGATATGTTGGATTATTCTGGGGATTACCATGATACTGGGAAGAATTTAGGTGATGATCTTGCTGAAGGAAAACCTACTTTACCGCTAATTTACGCCATGAAAAATGGCTCCCAAGAGCAAGCTAATATCGTAAGTAAGGCTATCCAAAACGGAGGTGGAGAAGGGGTGCTGGAATCAGTCTTGAAAGTAATTCATGAAACAGGCGCATTGGACTATACTAGAAAAAAAGCAGAAGCCGAATCTTGTATGGCAACTGAAGCTATTTCATTACTCCCAGACTCTCAATACAAAAAGTGTTTACTGCAATTAGCCGTTTTCGCAGTATCGAGAAATCATTAGTACTCTATATGAACAGGTGAGAGCAATATTAAAGTAGTGCCTTATACTAAAATTATATTTAACCAACCAGCAACAAATAATTCTTAACAGGCTTTATTTCATTGCAGCAGCTGCATTTAGCATTGTCTCAATTTCGGGTTCACTGGAGAGTTTCTCAGCTGTTAAGCCGCGATTATTTTTAAGTTTTAAATTTGCCCCTGCATCCATCAACGTCAAAACAATCTGAGTATGGCCATACTGAGATGCTCTCATTAGGGCTGTATAGCCTTCTTTTGTTTGATGATCAATCTTTGCACCCTTAGCAAGTAGGATCTTAAGGATTCGACCGTGGCCATTTTTAGAGGCCAGCACAAGAGCTGTCGTGGCATCTTTCTTAGTTTGATGGTGAATGTCTGCACCATTACCAAGAAGTGCCTCCACCACGGCCCTATGTCCGCCTTGAGAGGCATATAACAAAGCTGTCCAGTCATCCCTTGCTTGGTGATCAACTTTTGCTCCGTTTGTCAGCATGGCATTTACAATTTCTTTGTGTCCATGCAAAGCAGCAAAAGTCAGGGCCGCAAAGCCTCCTTTTCCTTCAAAATTAACGCCCGCACCTTTAGCAAGCAGAATGTCTACTATTTCCTTATGCCCTTTTAAAGATGCCAACATCAATGGGTTAAATCCTCTTTTATGTTGGAAATTGATATCTGCACCCTTAGATAATAAGATTTCTACAATATTTAGATGCCCCTGAGCAGAGGATGTATAAAGAGCAGTTCTTCCTTTATGGTCTATCTGGTTGATATCGACCCCTTTGGCAATTAGAGAACGAACCTTTCTAAATTCTCCTTTATAAGCAGCTTGTACCAAACCATCATCTATATTTACCTGAGAATTTACAGGAGAATTAATTAAGCTTAAGGTCATAATTATGAGGGTTAGTAAAAACAACTTGCCGGCATTCTTCCTCAACGGGGCTATTCCATAAGGATGAAGTCTAATAGCTGTTATTTTTTCTGGTCCCGTCCAATTATTCATAATATTTCCCTAGATCTAGTTTAGACATAATAAATAGAACTTATCTATAAGATAAGTATCACATACATAACTATATAAAAAAACGTTTTAAAATAAGAATATTAAATATTAGGCATTTCTAATTTAAATAGGCTATTTGATTTAAAATATAAGACTATTAATATAGTTTTGAATCAGAAAAGGAGATACTTTTTGAGTAAACTACTATTTTTTGCCATTATCGCTGTATCTATCTTTTGGTTTCTAAGAAAATTTATCCAAAAGGATATAAATCAGAATAATGATTCCCCTTCTACTAAAGGTGAAGATATGGTTTGCTGCGACTATTGTGGCTTACATTTACCAAGAAGCGAGAGTGTAATAAAAGATAATAAGTTTTTTTGTAGTGAAGAACATTACCGATTGTCCTCAGTATAAAAACTGCTATCTAGCTCCACCCATCAAGGCCCTTACATAAGACGATGCTTTCAATAATCTCTCTTTTATCTTTTAAGATAATAGACTGCCTGATTGTTTTGCATTCCCGAACACTATCTTTTTTCCCTTCCTCCTGAGTAGATAGTGCTCTGGATCGAATGACTTCTACTCTTCCCTTTACACCACTCTCTTGATTAATAAATTCCTGAGGTTGGCCTGTATCTGCAGCTTTTCGAATTACTCTTACTAAACTCTTTCTATCCTGATCTCCAATGTAGTCTATAAGAGAGTTTTTCTTATATAAATTAGTAATTTTTTTGGTTACAGCACTAAATTGAGAAATGGCTATTTTTCCGAGTTGGGGATCAGTATCAGATTCAACATTATTTCCAATATTATTGGTAATGTTACTAATGATATCTGCTGTTTGGCATGCCGATAATAATATAAATATATTTACCAACAGTAGTATCCTTAGTATTGAAAAAATAGATTTATTCCCCATCACAGTTTATTTCCTTTTGTGTGCTAGTTACGCCCATTTATAACCTCTCATGTTGCATTTTAGATTGTTAAAATTCATTTCCCTATAAATTTTTTAACTAATGATAGTTAATTACAAGTATGTAGAATGTTTGTAATAATAATTACAAATCAATAATCTACCGTAACTTGAATACGTAATATATATCGCTTTTTCCCTGCAGTATTTTATACCGTATTAGCTAATTTTAATTTAATATTGGATAAGTATCTGTATACCTAAGGCAATGAAATTCTAACTTAGCCTCGATCGCATCTAAAAGATATAATACCTACTTGTTTACTGCTCCCGGAACTCTTTAATTATAAATTATATGGCACAACAATTATTCAACAGAACCCCCTTGCTCTCAGGTGACAATGCTGCAGAGAAAAAAGAAGAAATACGCAGTTATTTTCATGCAACTCTTGATCGCACTGAATTGCTTTTTGAAACCTTAGTTGGCGATGAATCCTATTTCAAAAAATCAATTCCATTACGCCATCCACTAATATTTTATCTTGGCCACACTTCGACTTTTTTTATTAACAAACTACTAATTTCAGGTTTAGTCAAGGAACGCATTAATCCCAAGATGGAATCTATGTTTGCAGTTGGAGTTGATGAAATGAGCTGGGATGACCTTACTCTATCTGATTATGACTGGCCTAGTATTAGCGAGGTTTGGGCTTATCGAAAATCCATGCGTAAAATTGTTGATCAGTTACTTACTGAAACCGAGTTGACTCTACCTATCAATTGGGATAACCCATGGTGGATTGTTCTGATGGGAATTGAGCATGAACTAATTCATTTGGAAACATCCTCAGTTTTAATCAGACAACATGAAATTAAGCATGTAAAGCCTCACCCTGATTGGGAGCCTTGTCGCAAATCAGGCCAAGCCCCTTCAAATGAACTCATCAATGTTCCGGCTGGCAAAGTAGAGATTGGTAAAAATAATAAAGATTTAGCTTATGGATGGGATAATGAATTTGGACATCATGAAGGAGAGGTTCAGCCTTTCCAGGCCAGTCGTTACTTAGTAAGCAATCAAGAGTTTTTGGGTTTTATTAAAGCGGATGGCTACAATTCAGAAATATTTTGGGAAGAAGAGGGCCTCGCATGGCAAAAGCATACCAATACAGAACACCCGACTTTCTGGGTTAAATGTGGTTCTCAGTGGAGGCTACGCTTAATGACTGAAGAAGTTCCTATGCCATGGGATTGGCCCGTAGAAGTAAATTGCCATGAAGCAAAAGCTTTTTGCAACTGGAAAACGGCAACAACTAATCAGCCAATTAGGCTTCCTACTGAAGATGAGTGGTATCACTTATATAATATAGCTGGATTATCAGAAGTTCCTCACAACAAGCAGGCGAGGGCTAATATTCATCTTGATCATTATGCTTCGAGCTGCCCTGTCACGGAATTTAAGCATGGTGAATTTTTCGATATAGTTGGGAATGTCTGGCAATGGACAGAAACGCCAATATATCCATTTGAAGGTTTCAAGGTTCATCCTCTTTATGACGACTTTACAACTCCAACTTTTGATGGCCGTCATAATCTTATTAAGGGTGGCTCTTGGATCTCATGTGGTGATGAATCATTAAAAAGTGCCCGCTACGCTTTTCGTCGTCATTTTTTTCAACATGCCGGATTTAGGTATGTAGCTGCTCAGGCACCAGCCATCCAACATGGATCTCACTATGAAACCGATAAATTACTTACAGAATATGCAGAATTTCATTATGGAGATACATATTTTGGGGTGCCTAATTTTCCTGTGGAGCTCGCTAGAATAGCTATTGCAGCTATGGGTAATAGGCCCGCACAAAAAGCTCTTGATCTTGGTTGTGCGTCAGGTCGTTCTACTTTCGAATTAGCACAACATTTTGATCATGTTACAGGCATTGATTTTTCTGCTCGCTTTATAGGGCAGGGTGTTCAGTTAGCCGAAACTGGCATACTACGTTATACGCTTAAAGATGAGGGGGATCTTGTATCCTATAAGGAAAGTACACTAGCAAGTCTTGGTCTTGATGCTGTTAAGAGTAAGGTTGAATTCTATCAGGGTGATGCTTGTAATCTAAAGCCTACTTATACCGGTTATGATTTAGTTCTTGCTGCAAATTTAATTGACCGTCTTTATGAGCCATCCAAGCTTCTAACAACAATACATGAACGAATTATCAAAGGTGGGTTGCTTATGATTACTTCACCCTACACATGGTTAGAAGAACATACCAAAAAAGAGGAGTGGGTTGGGGGATTTAAAGAGGATGGAGAAAATGTTAGCACACTGGATGGCCTTAAGAAGTTACTCAGCAGCCATTTCAAGCTAATTCAGGGCCCACAAGCACTGCCTTTCGTCATTAGAGAAACTCGCCGTAAATTTCAGCATACTTTGTCAGAGGTTACAATTTGGGAGAAGATTGATTGAATAATAATCAAGTATTACCAGATGACTATGGTTGCAATTTTGACCTAGAAATTAATCGTACCGAATCCTCTAGTTTAAAATACGATGGACGACAGGGCATGTTTGGCAATACTGAGGTTATCCCATTATGGGTTGCAGATATGGATTTTGCTGCCCCTCTAGCTGTCACCAAGGCTCTCTCTGAACGTGCAATGCATCCAGTATATGGTTACACTTTATATCCGGATAGCCTATATGAATCTTTAATAGAGTGGCTAGCAAAACATCATGGTTGGCATAATGTTCATCGGGACTGGATTATAATGTGCCCTGGTGTAGTGCCCTCATTGCACGCAGCAGCTATGGCATTTTCAGAACCGGGTGAGTCGGTAATAGTTCAACCACCAGTATATTTCCCTTTTTTCTCTGCGGTCACAAATACAGGCAGAAATCTGACTCTGAACCCGTTAGTTATTGAAAATAATGGATATTCTATAGATTTTGATCAGCTAGAGAAATGTGCAGAAAAAGCAAAAATACTATTTCTGTGCTCTCCACACAACCCTGTCGGAAGAGTATGGGATAAAGAAGAATTAGAGAATATCATCAGAATTTCGAGAGAACATAATTTGGTTATCTTTTCAGATGAGATCCATGCCGATCTGGTGTTTTCTGAAAATAAACATCAGATGCTTGCAGCATTAGCTGAAGACTCTGAAAATATAGTTACTGCCGTGGCACCTAGCAAGACATTTAATATCCCAGGTTTAAACCTTTCTGCATTAATTGTACCTAACAAAAAACGTCGCAACTTAATTATGAAAGCATTTGAGACCCTACATATAAGCGCATCAAATCCTTTCAGTATAGTAGCTTTCGAAGCCGCTTATAGAGAAGGGGGGCCATGGCTCACCAAATTGCTTGCTTATTTACAAGGCACAAGAGATTTTATAGAACAGTATTTGGTGGAATATCTTCCGAAAATTAAACTTATTAAACCAGAAGGAACATATCTGCTGTGGCTAGATTGCCGTAAATTAGGTATGACTGATACACAGCTTCATCATTTCTTTATAAATGAAGCTGGGGTAGGTATGAGTCCTGGCACGCTGTTCGGAGAGGGAGGGCATGGTTTTATGCGGATGAATATAGGAACTCCCCGTCATATTATTACTACTGCCTTGGATAATATCAGAAAGGCAGTTAAATAATATTATTTAATTATTAGTAATAATATCAATGATATCGAGATGCATCCTAATGCAATACATAATAAGATTAGGACCTTTGAGCGGATACGAAGAACCTCAATTGCCTCAACAATTCGTACGTTTTGCTTTGCAAGAGACCTGACTACACTATTTAAATCTGATACTTCCCTTTCAATTTCATGAAGATGAAAGTTCATGTTTTTTTTATTTTCACTATCTGATGTAGGAACTGATGAGCCAGCAGACCCTGAAGAAGTGTTATTTTTTGTGCCAGCGTAGAGATCTTTTGCTGCTTTTGCTATATGTGGAGCGTTCTCCAACACATCCTTCCAAGGAATAATTTTTAGAACTGTAATCCATCCAAATGCCATAACTTTAACCAAAATCTGAAGAGTTCCTAATAAAACCCTATGTCTTGATACTAAAAATTCATCTTGCCATAGATATAAATTCGCATCAATGCTGCGTGTATCAGCATGCAATACAGTGGATAACTAGTTGTTTATATACTTCTATACGATATTTAAGATGTATTCAGGAATTAAACAAAAAAAGATTTGGAACAATAAGTTTAAAGATAAATTAGTTGAGATTCTTATCTACTCACATTTTTGCGAGTACTTCAGCAACTGTTTTTCCCATATCAGATGGTGTTGAACTAATAGTGACGCCCAGCTCTCTTAATAGAGCAACTTTCTCCGCGGCACCTTCTCCTGCAGAAGAAATAATCGCTCCTGCATGGCCCATACGCTTCCCTTCTGGTGCAGTTAAGCCAGCAATATAAGAAATTAACGGCTTACTTAAGTTATCCTTAGCAAAGACCCCAGCATCTACTTCCTGTGGCCCGCCAATTTCTCCAATCATCAGTACAACTTTTGTTTCAGGGTCTGATTCAAAAAATTCTAGAATATCTCGAAATGAACTTCCAGTAATGGGATCACCACCGATACCAACCGATGTTGAAATACCAATACCTAACATTCTTAACTGATCAGCAGCCTCATAACCTAGAGTTCCCGAGCGACCAATAATTCCAACATTTCCTTGGATATAAATATGCCCTGGCATAATTCCTAACATTGAACGACCTGGGCTGATTGTCCCAGCACAATTCGGACCAGTTAATAACATCCTTTTTTCTTTAGGGAAGCGACGAAGATAATTTTTTACCGTCATCATATCTTGAGTTGGTATGCCATCAGTGATGGCCACGCAATATTTAATACCCGCATCAGCAGCTTCCATAATTGAATCAGCAGCGAAAGCAGGGGGGACAAATATTATGCTTGCTTCGGCTCCGGCCTGATGTACAGCCTCTTTTACCGTATTAAAAACTGGCAAACCCAAATGTTTCTGGCCTCCTTTTCCAGGAGTAACGCCTCCTACTACATTAGAACCGTACTTAATCATGTCTTCCGCATGAAAAGTACCGATTTTTCCTGTGAATCCCTGAACAATAATTCGCGTTTTTTCATTAATTAAAATTGACATCGTTCTTTCCCTTAGGTTCCTTTTGCAACCATCGCATTGCGTGCCTGAACAACCTTCTCAGCTGCCTCAGCTAATGTTTCTGCCATAATTATAGGCAAGTTGCTCTCAGTAATTATCTTACGGCCTTGGGCAACATTTGTACCTGACAGACGTACAACCAGGGGTATTTTCATGTCGATGTTCTTAATTGCCTGTACAACACCTTCTGCAATCCAATCACACCGATTAATCCCAGCAAAAATATTAACTAATAATGCCTTAACATTCTTATCTGCTAAGACTAAACGAAATGCCTTTTCTGTACGCTCCGCAGATGCTCCACCGCCTACATCCAGAAAATTAGCAGGCTCCCCACCAGCCAGCTTAATCATGTCCATTGTAGCCATGGCTAGACCTGCACCATTAATCATGCAGCCTATGTCTCCACTTAAACCAACATAACTCAATCCCTGTTCAGCGGCTGCAACTTCACGATGATCCCCTTGGGTTTTATCACGTAGTTCAGCAATTTTATGACGACGAAATAAAGCATTGTCATCAAAGCTCATTTTTGCATCTAAGGCTACTAGTTCGCTATCGGTAACTACAAGAGGGTTAATTTCAAGCATATTTGCATCAAGGTCGCGTAAGGCACGATAACAACCCTTAATTATTTTAACGCTACGAGATAATAATTTCGGATCCTCCAGACCTAGCGCAAAAGCCATTGTACGTGCTTGAAAGTCCTGCAAGCCAACAGCTGGCTCAATATAGACCTTATGGATTAATTCAGGATTTGTTTTCGCTAATTTTTCAATCTCCATGCCTCCTTGCGTAGAACCGACCATGACGATACGTTCGGAGCTTCTATCAATAAGAAAGCAGAGATAAAGCTCTCTAGTAAAATTTGTTCCTGCCTCAATATAGACTCTGGAACAAATTTTCCCTGCCGGGCCAGATTGATGAGTTACTAATTTTTTTCCTAACAGTTCTTCCGCAGCTTTTTCTACTTCATCATGGGTCTTACAGACCTTTATGCCGCCGGCTTTTCCACGCGCACCTGAATGTACCTGGGCCTTAACTACCCAACTACTGCTGCTTATTTCTCTCGCTCTCTGTACAGCTTCTAACGGGGTGTAAGCTAAGCCACCATCTCCTATCTTAACCCCATATTCTGCCAGAATTTCTTTTGCTTGATATTCATGGATGTCCAATGTCTCACCCTTAATTTAAATTACCAGTAAAAAAATTTTTATTTCCTAGACTTAGCTTCTATTCTTTTTTGATATTGCTTCTGCTACTTCTACTACATTATTAGCCATCCTTGCCGAAGCAGCATCAATTAATCTCCCATCTAATGCTGCTGCTCCCTTCCCCTGTGCTGCAGCTTCATCTAGTGCAGACAATATTCGTTTTGCTTTCTCCACTTCTGCAAGAGGTGGTGTAAATACCTCATTTGCAAGATCCACCTGTGTTGGATGAATAGCCCATTTCCCTTCAATACCTAAGGCTGCCGCTCTTCTAGCAGCCAACTTATATCCATCTGGATCCTTTATATCTCCAAAAGGCCCATCAATTGGACGCAATCCATAAGCACGACAAGCAACTGTCATTCGGCTGATTGCTGAATGCCATTGATCTCCAGGATAATCAGGATTAAGACCCCCGATATTTGTTGTTCTAGCACGATTACTGGCGGCATAGTCTGCAACACCAAAATGTAATGCTTCAAGACGACCTGCTGATCCGTTACAGGCAATATTTTCTACATTAGCCATACCTAAGGCTGTTTCAATTAAAGCCTCAATACCAATTTTGTTTTTCAACCCCTGCTGCATTTCTAACTGATTTAGCATAGCCTCAACCATATACACATCAGAGTAAACTCCAACCTTTGGCACCAGAATAGTATCTATTTTATGTCCGGCCTGTTCAATTAGGTCCACTACATCACGAACCATATATTGAGTATCTAGACCATTAATTCTAACTGACAGGGAAACTCCGTTTCCTTTCCAATCTAAATCGTTAATAGCCTCAACAACATTTTTTCGAGCTTGTATCTTATCGTCTGGAGCAACAGCATCTTCAAGATCAAGGAAAACAAAGTCCACACCACTTTTCATTGCCTTTTCAAACATGTTTGGATTTGAACCCGGCACAGCTAATTCACAACGCTGCACTCTTAAAACAGAAGCTTCATGTAAAGTATGACTCATTTATTTTTTCCTTAATGATGCATTATTAAATTAGAGTAAAACCGTATTATTTTAACATAATAGACAAGAATAAATAAACCTTGCTCTCCTATAAGCAGTTCTATGCCGACCTGCTTACTCCATGATCATAACTAGAATTTAGGTTTATTTTTTATAATAATTTATTCATGATTTTAACCATTATTTGATGTTTATCAGACGTGCAATTAAACAGGTCCGTATCAGATTAAAGGATTTTATTGCGGGCTTTTATCGCTTAAATAGTCACCATTAAATCAATATGAAGATTGACCCTATGATGCTCATTTTGTTATAATTTATACTTACTGGCGCGGGGTGGAGCAGTCTGGCAGCTCGTCGGGCTCATAACCCGAAGGTCGTAGGTTCAAATCCTGCCCCCGCAACCAAACATCTTACGTAGTTTCTACATATTCTGAACCAGACCTTAAAAAATATAGTCTGGTAATATTTTATTTATGGCGGGCCTCCCCGCATTGCATAGTAGTGAACTTGGTCAGGTCCGGAAGGAAGCAGCCACAACTATTCTCTGTAAGTGCCGGGGGTTGGGCTCGCCGCCTTTTTATTATATATTTACCAAGAATCATACTATTATCCTTGTTTGATTCTATTTTTAATGGCCTCTGGGTCACTGGGCATAACTCATAAAAAATAAGGTAGATTACATTTCAGGCTATCCAGATTACAATATCTATTTATTGATTCTTACTAACTATTAACTAGTGTCCGCCGTGTCTCAATCTCAAGTCCTTGCTCGTAAATGGCGTCCAAAAGACTTTTCTAGTCTGATTGGACAGGACCATATTATTAAAGCGCTCACAAATGCGCTCGAACAAAAACGTTTACATCATGCCTATTTATTTACAGGTACACGTGGGGTCGGGAAGACAACAATTGCACGTATTTTAGCCAAGTCTCTTAACTGTGAATCAGGTGTTACAAGTAATCCATGCGGCAGTTGTCCCGCCTGTATCGAAATTGATAGTGGGAATTTTATTGATTTAATAGAGCTTGATGCTGCATCTAATACCCAGGTCGATAATATGCGTGAGTTGCTGGAAAACGCATTGTATGCACCAACTTCTGCACGCTATAAGGTCTATATCATTGATGAAGTACATATGCTTTCTAAGTCTGCTTTTAACGCTATGCTTAAGACTCTAGAAGAGCCTCCAGACCATGTAAAATTTATAT
>Ga0315322_10000375_pt1 | contig 32981 bp, 20 predicted proteins | sample M110021515metaG_FD_203461 | JGI IMG/M metagenome (GOLD analysis project Ga0315322, IMG submission 203461) | Ammonia-oxidizing marine archaeal communities from Monterey Bay, California, United States - M1 100m 21515 | ecosystem: Environmental > Aquatic > Marine > Intertidal zone | place: USA...
ATCCGGATCCGGACGGACTGCGTTCCTTGTTTGATTCCTATTTCGGCCTCATTCTGGCTAGAGTGCCAGCACATGACAGGTTTTTCTGAGTGATCGTATGCGACAAACGAGATTCCGACGGCACCAACGTCTTCCTCTGACTTGACCTCGATTTCTATCTCGAGTCCCTCGCCATAAACCACTTCCTCCGTCAGTATTCGAACATCTGCCCTTGTGACGGGCGCATAGAGTTGTCGCACTGCACGGTCATTGTTGGCCAGGTCAGTTGTCGCATTCTGTTCATCGTAGGCTCTGATCCCAGCGCTAACATCCTCAAAAAACTCCATCTTTCCATGTGTCATTAAACCAACATTTGAACAGCATTGGCCTATGAAACCCATGGTATGCGAAACGAGGATTACCGCGGAAGTTGACATCAATTTATGCACGCGACTGTAGCATCGTGCTCTGAAACCAGCGTCACCGACTGCGAGTACTTCATCCAAGAGCAGGACATCGGGCCTGATCAGTGATGCAGCAATCGCGAAGCCTAAGCGAACATTCATTCCAGAGCTGTAGTTACGTACGGGCGTATCGATGAATTGCCCCAGCTCGGCGAAGTCAACGATTTCGTCGACCTTGTCAGCGATCTGCTTTCTGCTGAGACCCATGATTGAGCCGTTGACGAAAATGTTCTCTCGTCCACTAAGGATCGGATTGAATCCAGCCCCCAATGCTATTAGACCTCCGATTTGACCCTTCATTTTGATCTCACCATGGTCTGGCTTGATAAGGCCGCTCAGCATTTTCAATAAAGTAGTTTTGCCAGCACCGTTGCGTCCGATCAAGCCCAAGCATTCGCCACGCGATACCTCGAAGCTTATTCCATCGTTCGCCCAAAACTCGCCCTCGCGAAGACAGGTTGGCGGACGTTTTCCAAGCAAGTCAGAAGCTGAGTCCTTAACTCCGTACCACAAGCTTTTCTTCAGATCGCGACAGAATTTTTTGCCGACGTTCTCCACCTCTATCAGTTTTTCTGTCATTGTCTACAACCGTGAAATACGGCTACAAGTGGAAGTAGATGATTCGACAAGAAAGGCCCGCATGTTTTTGGGGTTGCCATGGTTTACATCCCCATACGGGCAACAAGATGCGGCATGGTTACTTTAAGCCCGACGATCCCCATTACTGAGAGCAAGCCTGAACAAACCAAAATCACAACGGTGGACGGTAGGAAATCTAATGCACCTGTTGTTAGCAAGTCACGCGTGCACATTAAGATGGGAGTCATGGGATTGTAAGCAACGACAACGCCTGCAAGCCCCGACTGTGGTGGCGGGTAGACTACCGGTGCCAGGTACATAAGAAAGCTGAGCACGATTGGTACTGCAATTTTTAAGTCCGTGTACAGGCTACCAAAAGGCGCTAATAGTAAACCAATGACTGTGCCCATGCTGACCATGGAAAGTACAACGATCGGGAGTAAGAGCACTGTCCATGGTGGCATCGTCCTAAAGACTATGAAGACAGGAATCAGCACGGCGGCATAAATCGCGAAGTCAAACAAGGCGCGAGCAGTGCCCGCAGCAATGAAGGCCATTGGCGGCACCTTCAGTTTCATGAACACCGGCCTTCCCTGTTCGAAAGACGCCATCGGCGCTTGGATAAGCTTAACAAACGTCTGCCATACAACACTTCCGATGATCACAAAAAGAGGATAGGGTATATTTGTTTCTGCTACGACCATTACCTTTTGACTGTTGAGGAAGAGCCAGACACCTGTGGTCAACACAGGAGGCAGGAATAGCCAGATGTAACCAAGGTAGCTTTGGCGAAATTGGGCTTTCAGGTCACGTAAAAAAAGAATCCAAATCAAACCACGAAAGGCAATGATTTCTGCGAAGATATCGGATACCAGTTGTGCTGGATTTGCAACAACGGACTCCGCGTTGTAGACAACTTCCTTCAAAGCTTTTTGCTGTTCTTTTGGATTGAGCATAACAGGCAGGTGGACTTCGTCCCCTTGGGAGTCATGAAAACAGACCACCACCGCGAACATGAATTTGTTTCAATGGTCTGAGTCTAACTGCGAGGCCGTGGAAAGCAATTATGTGATCTGGAAAAACCCAGAGTTCAAAAGTCGCTTGCTCTGGGCCTGTTGTTCGATGTTTTTAAGTCGATTGCAGCAGGTTGTTGATCTCTTTGGCTCTGGGGCCGTTTAGCATCGTTCACGAATAACTCGCGATGGAACCCCCGCAGCAAGTACATATGGCTGAATGGGCTTTGTTACAGTCGAAGCAGCACCGATTACGACCTGATGCCCGATGTCGGCGAGCACAATTGCTTGGGCTCCGATCCATGTGTCTCTGCCAACCGTTATGCGTTGTTTTTTTCCAGGCTGTAGTCGAATGGGGGTATCGAGTCGGTCTATACCGTGGGTCATGGGGCCACTGGGAATTTGTACAGCGGGCCCTAATAGTACATCGTCTTCCAGCGTGACCAGTCCAAGCATGCAGCGGGGGCCGACATAAACATGCTTGCCGAGTCTCGCACCTGTCTTTGACAAGAGTGCGCCGAAGCAGATTGTAGCGGTCGGGTCACACTGCTCCAATGCAAAGCGATAGAAAGCGAGGCGAAGATAGTTGCCGGTGATGCCGGGGAAAAGAGAAAGTAGCTGGGAATGCGATTCCAGCGATCGATCCGCACCGCTGATTGAACTCGAGAGCCAATGGCTAATTAGGAGGGGAGAGACAGCGAGGATCGCGAATCCACGCAGTGTCGATTTGATGAGTTTTTTCAGCATGATTACGATCGCGCGATAGCTGCTCTTAGCATTTTGCCAATTTCTGGAAATGAGCTGCATACTGTTCAATCACATGAGTGAGATCGAAGTCGCGTTCCACTCGCTTCCGCGCCGCCGCACCCATCACCTCGCAGTTGTTTGGGGAACTCAATAGTTCAAGAAGCTGTTCGCCAATCGCTTGACTATCTGACCTTGGTGCTAGTAATCCTTCGACGCCATGGGTTACATGTTCGGCATTGCCGCCCACGTCTGTCAGCACTGCTGGGCATCCACTTGCCATCGCTTCCAGCAGTGTCAGCGAGGCGGCTTCGCTGACACTCGTTAATGAGAATACATCAATCGCTCGGAGAATCTCGGGCACATCATGACGTATGCCCCAGAACTCGATGGAGTCTTGCAGTCCTAATCCTCGGCACAAGGCTTCACAGGCCTCTCGACATTCACCATCACCCACTAGTAGAAGTTTGGCATTTGGCAGAGACCTGTTGACTACCTGCCAACCTCGGATCAAAGTCTCGTGATCTTTGACCGGATGGAAGCGTGCGATGCAGGCGGCGTACGGTATGCCTGTTTGCATGCCAAGCTTTTGTCGCAATTGATTTGTCTGCGTCTGGGTGCCTCGCTTCGGTAAGTTGCGAAGATCAACGCCGTTAGGCAGTGTGATGGCTTTTGGGAAACCCTCGATTTTGCGAAGTGCGTTTGCGCTGAAATCACAGCATGCAGTGCTGATGTAAGCATAATGCTGGAGAACCAGACGATTTGCCAACCGGCGTTTGGTGGAAACAATGTCAGGGTAGTGGCGACCGTGTTCGGTGAACAGGATTTTCGTCTTGCTGCGATGTAGCATGCGACTGAGTGCCGAGTAGAAAAACGGCGTGTACTGGTGGGCGTGCAGCACTTCGATCTGCCGTGATTTGACCTCTTTGGCCAGCCGTTTTGCAACTACGCGGTCGAGCCCTGGTTTGCGATTCAGAACGATGACTGGGATGCCTGCGTCGAGAAGTTTTTGCCCAAGTTCTCCAAGCCCATCGAGGCAAAACACAGTGGCGTCGATTCGGTCAGACAGTTGTTCGATGATTTGGGTCACTAGCACCTCAGCACCGGCGACTTGCATCACATGCATCACAAAACCAACGCGGATCTTGTTCGAGTCAGTCCTGGTCGTGGATGCGTCAACGGTTACGGGCTTGGTGGTCACTGCTTTGGATGTGCTTGGAAGTCAGGCAGAACTAGGAAGTAGGGCTGGCCAAGTGCTGATCAAGAAGTTCGTTGAGTCTGCTGAGGGTCGCTTGCCAGGTGTACTGTTCACAAATCAGCTTCCGACCGTTACGCGACAGTTTCTGACGCAATTCTCGCGAATCGCAACATGCTTTGATTGATTGCAACCACTCTGTTGGCGTATCGGCGATCAACAAATGTTGGTTGTGGGATGCATTGATGCCGTGCGATGCTTTCGGCGATGCGATGACGGGCTTGGCCATCGATAAAGCTTCCAGAACCTTGTTTTGTATGCCGCGGGCGATTTGAAGGGGCGCGATGACGATGTCAGCATTGGCGACGTACGAGCGAACGTCAGGTACGGAACCCGTGACATGAATGCCATCGTGCTTGGACAGGTGAAGGATTTCATTGTTGGGATGCTTTCCCACAATTTCCAGTTCAGCACCGGGGTAGCTCTTCCTGAGGTCCGGCCAAACGTTTGCAACAAACCAGCACAAGGCTTCCACGTTGGGTGGATAATTCATCACACCCACGAATACCAGTCTTGGGTTTCTAATCTCATTGAGGTTTTGATCTGCATCAAGTGTCTGCTGCGGAGCAAAATATTCCATGTCGACGCCATTGGCGATTCCGTGGACACTGTGCTCTCCCGACTGCAGTGTGTTGCACAGAACTTCTGCTTCGGCATCGCTTACCAAGGTGACTGCTCTTGCTAGTCGTACTGCGTCGTGCTCAAGTCGTTGTACTCGATTTGCCTCAGTTCGATACATCGCCCGTTTCCACGACTTGGCGTTGTCGGCGTACTCGTAAAACTTTTGGCTATCGACATCAACAAGGTCAACAAAGTGTGGAGTGGTTTTGAGGTGGGGGCGACGCGCGTAGCGAAGCATGCTGCTGCAATACACAATGACCGCGTCAAACTGCTGCTCTTGGGTCCACCGCCTAAGGGTTCGATCAAGGGCGGGAGACCAGAACAGGCCTTCGGTGAGGGAACGACCTCGTGAAGCGGAGATTCCCGCGCGCATCCATTTTGTTTTTGAGCCAACGCTAGCGATGCTGATTCTTTCACACACCGAGTCGAGCTTGGCTCTGATATCCGCAGTCACTGTTTCGTCAGAGACGCAGCCCAGAAACATCTGATTTGTCTTAGCCAAGTGCTTCAGGATATTCCATGACCGGATGCGATCGCCGCGGTCCGGGGGAAACGGAACGCGGTGTGTCAGCATCAACAGTCGCCGGTTGCTGTTGGGCAACTCAGCAATTTGGGGACCGTTTCGTGTCGTGGTTGTCATCATGATTTGCAGAAAAGATCGCTCGTCGCTGGCTAAACTGACCGAGAATGAATGTCAAGATTTTCCAAGCGATCAGGCGATGGCCGCTGACGCATCAAGATTGGTTTTGCGATCCTTCTCTTTGCGAGACGGATGGGGTGCCAGGAATCGTCCGGCCGCAAGATAATCAATGTTGCCAAGCAAGAAGGCGCGTACAGCGTCCGCAGGAGATCCAACAATCGGTTCTTCGTGCATATTAAAGCTAGTGTTGATAAGAACGGGGATCCCGCTAAGTTCCTCATAATGAAAAAGTATTTTATGGAAGCTTGGATTGGATGTTGGTGTTACGAGTTGTGGTCGTGCTGTGCCGTCGATGTGGACCGCTGCAGGGCTGTGTTCCTTCATGTCGTCGGTGCAGTCGAAAGTGAGGGTCATGAATTCTGAAGTCTTCGTATTACCTATGTCCATACCGACAAATAGACGAGGTGCGGCGTCAGCCAATACTGCAGGAGCAAACGGCATGAATTCTGTGCGTCCAAGTTGGTCGTTGAGCCACTGATTCACTTCGGGGTCTTTTGCTGGGTAGAGGATCGAACGGTTGCCGAGTGCCCTCGGCCCATACTCCATTCGTCCGTTGAACCTTGCTACGATCCCATTATCGGCTAACACTTCTGCTATTTTTCTTTCAGCATCGTCACCGCAGTCTTCGTACTCGACGCCTTCTGCATCTAAAGCCTGCTTGATTTCTTCGTCGCTGTAATCTGGGCCCAGGTAAGCCGTTTCGATGGGTTTTGCTTGGCAGACATCATTTCCAAAAGCGAGCATTGCCGCACCCGTTGCACAACCACCGTCCCCCATGTTGGGATAGACAAACACGCGTTTGACACCGTCAATTTCACGGATACGTTGATTGAGTTTGACGTTCGCATGAACGCCACCTGACATCACGACCGCCTCCAATCCCGTCTTCTCAAGCCAGTAGGCTGTTGCTTTGCATGCTACTTGCTCCAATACGTACTGATAGGCCGCCGCAATGTCCCGTTTGGAGAAACGGAGTCCCATCGCTCGCGTTATCAGGTAGTTTTGCGCAGCGAGAATGCGAATGTCACCGTTCTCTAAATCGAATCGTTTCATCAGCATGTCAGCCAGCAGTTTTGGTCTTCCGTAGGATGCGAGTCCGACGATTTTTCCCTCGTGTCGGCTCGGACGAAATCCGAGTGCACTGGTGACTTGCTCGTAGAAGATCCCGAGGGAGTATGGGAATTTGAACCGATGAAGGCATTCGATTCCATCTTTGTTGACGCGGAAAACACCGCCACAGCATCCCGAGCCATAGCCATCAAGTACCAACGCCAGAGCTTCATCAAATCCAGACGCGTAGTAGCAGTTTGCTGCATGCGTGTCGTGGTGCTGGAATCGCACCAATCGATCTTTCAAACCGTACTGCTCGAGGCCGCTTTCGAGTTCATCGGACCATTTCTGATGGTCCGATACCGCATTGCGAATCCACTGGCTGAAATAATGATTGTGGGCTGCAATGTCGAGACGCGATGAGCGTGCGGTTTTTTCATAGACAGTTTTCTTTAGCCAGGTTTTAGGATCGACGAATTCATCCTTTGGGTTCGTTAGTCCCGGAATCTTTACTGTCTGGTCCAGTTCATAGTCTTGTGACGCAAGGTCGCAATATGCTTTTGTTGCGGCTTTGAGTTTGGTAGGTGATTGGAAGGTCTTGTCGTCGGAACCGGCCTTTTCAATCAATCTCGCTTCTTCTGATCCTTCGAAAAATGCATAGGCAACCTGGTCAATCGTATCTGTTGTCCAACCTGTGCGTGCCAGTCCCAGTTTCAAAGCCCGGTGCGGGAACCCTGATTGCAGTTTGACTCGACTTAAGCGTTCTTCGCCGCATGCGAATATCACCTGACCATCTTCCATGAACGATACGGTGGAGTCTTTGTCTAAAGGGCTAATTCCCAGAATTCTCATTGTGCTGTTTCTCAAGTAGGTTTGCGACTTCTGTTACCGTCGCTGTTTGGAATTCAGACCAAGTGTTAAGTTTTGAAATGCAGGTGCGAAGCCGATTGTAAAGGTCGCTCACGTGAATGTCAGTTGGTGAGTATGAGTTCAAGCCTGCCACGAGTGATGAACTGTGTAGCGTGAAATTGATACACGGTAGGTTCTCGGTTCGCAGGCTTTGCAATAGTTTCGTTGAATGTTCGCCTAGCGGATGCTCGAGATTCAGCCAAATGCGTTTGATGAAAAGACGTTCAGCAATCGCGGTCATCCGTAGTTGCCGAAATGGTGTCTCTTGGCCGAGTTCGTAAAAGTTTCGCCAGAACGTCCAAGGCTTTTTCGTGTACGCCAAGGTAAGGGGGATTTCCCATAAACCGTGCGTTCCACTTTGAATGTCTCTTCGTACCGGAATGAGGTCGCGATCGCGGAAGTCTGGTGCACCATCATCTGGCCAGGTTGTGAAAGGCAAGATTGAAGCATCGGCAATGATCCCGTTTCGATGCAGGAACTCTTGCATCCAGTCGCTCGTCGAGTAGCGACCACCGCGAAAACTGGTTGGGTTCAAGCCGTTCTCGTTGAAGGTATCCAGCACTGTCTGGAGTTTTTGGATCGCAATTTCACGTGGAATGTTGTGTAAAAAACTTTCTTTTTCTGAGACTGCAGTCTCAGCGTTCAGTGGTGGAGTATTCCATGAGTGAATGTGCATTCCTATTTCGACATTAGGACGATTTGCGAGGTCACAGATGATGCGTGCGGTTGTTTGATTCGCTAGCACCGCGTGATTCACGAAGTAGGTGACTTTCGCATTGAGTTCGTCGCATGCAGTTTGGAATTTCTCTAGTGCGTGAATGTTTGAAACATCACGACTGTCAGTTCGATAGCCTGAAGACCAGTCCCATTCTTCTTCAGTGTCGACGGTTATGGAGAAGAGGGTAGAGGGCATTCTGCTGAATTGCGGACACCGCAATGCTTTGTTGATTTAGGTAACGGTTCGATGAGAAGGCTGGGAATGATGCATGGTGGGAAACTGATCATTTTCTACGGCAATTGCTGATGGATGCTTTTGTGACGCTCTTGTGGTTTTGCTGTGCCAGAGCAAACTGCTTTGCGATTTTTCAACGCGATTCGTTTCCCATGAGGGCAAGGGTTTGGTTGATGGGTGCGAATGTGTGTTTACTGAGCAAGCTTCGTAGTTTGTGTTCTGTTCGGGTGAGACCCACGTAATGTCGAAATCTACTCTTCATGCCGACGCCATCGATTCGTGGTTGGTCTGGGTCGACTTCCCATGGATGAAGATAAAACATCGCCGGGCGACCTTCCGTCCGTACAGATCTGATGGCACGCTCGGTCAGTCTCTCGGGGAACAGTCGAAAGTACCCGCCGCCAATGGGTACCTTGGCGATCCGACTCTGCCAGAACGAAGGTGGGATCTCGGTGATCTCTCCCGATGGGGTTTCGCGTTGGTGAATCTCTGGGCTGGCGTCAGGCACGCCGTAGCGATCATGTCGAATGGGGAAAATACTGCTGTCTATCGTGAATCCTTCTTCCGCCAGGATGTCCAAGGCCCAGAGGGATTTGCTGGTGATCGAAAAACTGGGGGCTCTGTACGCGGTTACCTCGACTCCAGTTGCATTGCCAATTGCATCCTTACTGTCTTTGATGTCTCGTCTGAAGTCTTGATGGTTGAGCGTATACACTAGCCGGTGCCAATAGCCGTGAGATGCTAACTCATGGCCTGCGTCAGCGATGCGTCTGATCAATTGTGGGAATTTGTTGGCCACCCAGCCTAGCACGAAAAATGTTCCATAAACCTGAGCGTCAGCGAAGATGTTGAGCAGACGCTCTGTGTTAGCCTCGACACGGCAAGGCATCGAATCCCATTCTGCACGCTGAATCTTGTGGTCGAATGCTGAGACTTGAAAATAGTCCTCAACGTCAACCGTCAGCATATTCGGAACTGTTGCAGTAAGAGCCGCGCGGTGCACTGGAGCGTTGTTGATTAGAAAAGTTCTTTTTGTGAAGTCGCGATGCTTGAAGCAACTTCAGGCGAGATGCAACCTCAAACGTGATTCATTGTTGGCAAGGTGAGGGCAAAGGTTGAAGTAGCGGCCTTGCATTAGCCCTAAGTTGGTGCCTGCTCATTCATTGGCGTGCCTTCCCATGAGTCATGGGTATCGTCTTCCCATGAGTCGTGGGTATTGTCTTCCCATGACTCTGCATCCTTATCCCATGCTGCATGGAATTCCTTTGCTTCATCGTCTTCCTCAGTGTTGTTCTGAGGTTCCGTCGTGTTGTTCTGAGGTTCCGTCGTGTTGTTCTGTGGTTGCTCAGTGTTGTTCTGTGGTTGCTCAGTGTTGGTCTGAGCCAGTTCCTCTTGCCCTGTCTTTTTCGCTGTTGTTTGCTTCATCAGTTCAGACAGCGGGGTGGATGTGCCACCACTGGAATCTTCCGGTAGGTGACTGACCAAATCTTTTCGATTGAGTCCCATGAAATTGGTCAATCGATCGTTGCTTATTGCCAAGACACGAAATGCTGTGAGCACGATCATGCGTTCGTCCATCCACAGGCCAGCATTGTCGATGTGGTACAGGTCCAGGATTTGTTTCCTCTCGACACTGCGGAGGTCTGTGTCTGGTGGAAGATTGATTTGAGCCACGCCCGTGATGCCAGGTTTGACAATCAATCGTCGCTGGTAGCCGGGGATGACCTCGGACAACAACTGAACGAATTCAGGTCGCTCCGGGCGTGGGCCAACAAGAACCATCTCGCCTCTTGCAACGTTGAACAGTTGTGGAAGCTCATCAAGGTGCAACTTGCGAAACACCTTTCCGAGTCCAGTGATGCGGGAATCACCTTTTGCCGACCATTGTGGGCCGTTCGCTTCCGCGTCCACACGCATGGTACGGAGTTTTAGTACTTGAAAAGTTTCGCCCCGATGGCCCACACGTGTCTGCCGATAAATTCCAGGGCCGCGAGATGTGATCTTTACCGCGCACCAACAAAGCGCGATTAACGGCAGGGCAGGCAGCAGTAAACTGATGCCGAGCAATCGCTCTACGCGATACTTGGTCTCAAAGTACCGGTATCGGCGATGCCCAACCGGAAGCGTGTTTGCTTCTGCGGTCTGCTCCGGTTCCGAAGAAGCCTGCTCCGGAAATAGTTGTTCGACTGTTTGCATCCCGTTGCTTCGCTTGATTAGTTGACTAACGGCAAGAGGTTTGTCGGCCGTGGCAGAAATTAAACATCCGAGTTTTTTCTTGAGGGCTTAATGATGTTCAAAATCCTCGAGAAATCACCTGCAAATCCCTACTTTTGGTTCTCTTTTTTTGTGCTGGCGGGGGGGGGGGATCCCGCCTATGGTCTTCTAGCCCGCCGGTGCCGGCGGTTCTTCCTGTTTCGTGCCAATTCCGGCTTGTTGCAGCGATGGCAGGAAAGCTCGTAAAAAGTCTTCCACGGGCGAGATATCCTTCCCTGATTTTGCTGGTGGTCCAGCTACTTGAATCTTGTACAGTGAATCGGTAAGCCAAACGCGGGGTAATGAGGCTGCTTTCCATGGACCACCGTCGCTCCAACCGTACCATACTTCCATATGCGGCGGGTCTGACGAACGCGGTTTCCGAAATCTGACTTTCCAAAGTGACTGCGATTCGCCATTGATTAAAATTGGCGTTTCAACACGGTCCCCCACAGTTTCCGTACCCGCGCTGCTATAACAAACCTCGGGTGTATGGACAGCAATCGGGCCACGGGGCCCGCATACGACGAAGGCTTTGACGCGATCACCCGTCGTGTTGTTGACATATTCCTGCAGGACGGATCCATAGCATTGCAGTATTCGTTGAGCGGAGCCCTCTAGCTCCGTGTTGGATACAAGTTCCCAGTTGCCCGCGTTCAGAGGTAGATCTTGCAGTGCCTCAGCTTGAGCCTTGGCGAACTCTAGATTTTTCCAGCGGCTATCCAAGTATCCATGCGCTACGCCGCCAGTGATAATGAGCAGCACACAAAACAGGACAGCTTTACCTCGTGGTGCGACTGCCCGCGTCACGTCTTGATTAGGTGGAGGATTACTCACAAATGTAATTTCCTGAAGCGGATTCAGCGTCAACTTTCGAAACGTTTACGGACTTTATTCAGGTCTCGACGCTCGGCTGGCGTCAAGGCAGATTTCTTTAAGGCATTGAGGTCCAATTTTGACCATTGCGAAATTGCTTCAACTCTTTTTCCCTGGTCCAGTAGTGCAACTAGCAGGTGGAATCGGTATCTCGGGTCAGGGCTTGCGTTAACGGCCTCACGCAGAACTTGTTCCGCTTCCTTACCTTCATCATTCCGAACTAATACCAAACCTAGGGTGTCAAGCAATTCGGGGCTTCTTCCGTAGAGCTTGATAGCCCTTCTCGCATACGGGATTGCTTCTCGTTCTCGGCCGGAAATTTCAGACAAAGCCATCGCAAGATTGTTGAGCAGGCGGACGTTGTTAGGAGAAAACTTTGCTGACTCAAGATAAAGTGGGATTGCTTCGGAGTATCTCTCTTGTGCGAGACGCATCGTCGCAACTGCCTCGAGTAAACTCGCGTTTTTCGGGTGCTCTTGCAGAGCTTGTTGGAGTACTGCCTCTTCCTTTTGCGATAGTGGGCGTGCTTGAATTCCCAGCCCCATGAGGACTGCAACATCGGCTAACACGGAAGCTGTGTTAGCAGCATGGTCCGCTGCGTATTGTTCAGTGCAAAGTCGTATCGCTTCATCGAAGCGGCGGGCGCGAGTCAGCCCGAGTATGTAGGGGCGAAACTTTTCTGAATCATCTCGGTACGCCCGTTCTAGCCACGCGATTGACTCTTTGTGGTATCCAAGCCTCGAGAGGAGTTGCCCTGCTGTTTCCCAAACACTGGCTTGCAGAAGCCCATCCACTTCCATTGCTCGAGTCGTCCAGTCATTGGCGTACTCTTCTATCTTGTCGGTGTGCCCCGCCTGTTTTGCTAGCCGTAAACGCAAGTCCAGCGCGATAGCAGAGCCCTTCGTGATCGCATCAAGTTGATCCGCAAGTGCAGTCACATCTTGTGTTTGCTCTGCACGGAGCAAAAGGTCACCGAGTCGATAGATGTCCAATGGTTGTGGCTTATCGCGATTGATTAAAGTCAGATACACACCACGAGCTTCTGATAATGCCCGCTGAGCTTCAGGTGCGTTCTCATCAATTGAAGCTGCACGTCCCCAGCGTTGACGCAAGAGTGATGCCAGTAAACGTCTTGCATCATCAGCTTTGGGGTCATTTGATTTTACCAATTGCGTTAGTATCAGTTCTGCTTGCTGTTCCTGCTCTTGGTTTCCACGATTGAGCAGTATGAGTGCGTGTAGAAGTTTGTTCTGTGCATCCCCGATTAAATTGGTGTCCAGCAAACTCTTTAGTCGTGGCCATGGAATGTCTGCGCCAGAACGCAGGGCGATTGCGATCGCTAAACGATTCCTGATGTCCACCCTGCTAGGTGCGAGTTTAAATGCCTGTTCAAGTGATGCGATTGTATTCGGGTTGTCACCAACTAGCTGGTAGTATTCTGAAAGTGCAATGAAAACTTGCGGATCTGACGGCGAGTATTTTTCTGCTCTTTTGAGCAATGGCAATGCTAAAGGCCCCTCCTTGATTTGAATGTAAGCAAGGCCAGACAGGAGCGAGCGTGTAGGCTCGCTGACCTCGCTCTCGGCAAGCTTTGCGACGTCGACTCGTAATGCTTTATCGCCGAAAAATTCAGCGCTGAAGCGAAGTCGCATTTGGTAGGCTCTAACGCTTGCATCTCCAGATAATTCCAAGGCGACGTCGAGAGCCGTTCTTGCTTCCGAAAGGAGGGCATCCTTTGTAAGTTTTTCATCTGTCGAGCGGGCGGCCATCATGGCAGCTTGGGCGACTAACAGCCACGCAATCTCGTCTTGGTCATTCGATTCTGCTGTTTGTCGGGCGAGCTCCAAGCTCTTCTTGTACTCTCCCTTTCTTTCGGCGATTGAGATCCCAAAAGCAGCGATGTTTGAGTTGGCTTGCCGAAGTCGCTCGAAGCGACTGTACTCCGATTCTGCTTCCACAACACGATTCATTTTCAGTAATAGTTGTGTCAGCAGATAGGAAGTTGAAAGGCGGATGTCACCGTTGGAAATTCCAGCCTGAAGTGATTGGATTGCTGAATTTGTTTCACCGCGAGCGGCAGAAATTTTCCCTGCGAGACTCAAGCCCAGACCCCACCGTGGACGATTGCTACTGATCTCAGCGCTCAGTTCGCTTGCTTCCGTAATCAGATCCGCACTTTTTTCTGCAGGCAGATCTTGGTTGCTGGATTCCGTCAGGAGCCGAATTGCTTTTGCAAGCTTCCACCAAGTTTCTGTTGATTCCTCGATATCAAACAACAGTTGCTCTGCGGCTATCAACCTAGAAAAATCAGTATCATTGGTAATTGGACTCGGGAGGCCCGCCAGAGCATAGCTGAACAGGGCGAAGCTGCTTTTCGACGTGTGCTGCGCGGAAGGCACGTCCATTAGCACTTGGTAAGCTCGGTCGAGCGTGTTTTGGCTCGCCATGTATTCTGCGGCCAGCATCGTCGCTGCGATGACGTTATCGGTGTTTTTCGCGGTGTATGCTAACAGTCCGTCGATCGCTTCCTCTAGGTTGCCTGTTGCTGCTTCGAATTTGGCGTTTGTCAATGTAAACGGCAGTGAGTTGTCTCCTTCAAGGTCTCGTAGTCGTTGAAGTAATTTTCGTCCTGTTGCGATTTCCCCCGTTCGGGCAAGCGAGAGTGCGGCAACTTTTTGAATGCTGGCATCATCCGGCGACTCCTCTGCGAGTTGGAGTAAACGCTGAAGGGTCGACTTTCGCGCACTTCCGTCGTCACGATCGGGAATTGCCAAAGCGAGTAAGGCTAATTCGCTCGTTATCCCGTTCAGATCCTCTGGGTTGTCATCGGATTCCGTTAGTATTTTCAGTCGTTGGTCTAGCTTATCTAACCTTCGCCAAATGATTTCAAAATTTCTGCTGCTCGGCGGTTTTGCGAATTCTTCGGCGATGAGTGCTCGCAATTGCTGAACCTGCAGGCGTGGCGAATTTCCGTTCACCGTTTTCCACTGCGCAAATGCGTTGGAAGCATTACCTGCCGCTGTCCAAGCTTCTGCCGCTAAAACTCGCAATTCCTGTTTGTCGGGTGAAATAACGCTTGCTGACTCGAAGGTTGTTGCCGCTAAATCCCAAACGCCCATTCTTCGATAGATGTCCGCAAGCAAGAGAGTTGCTTGTAGACGCTTTTCAGAACTGACTGCAACCTGAGCCTGCAAAGCATCCTGTAACGTCCTGCGTGCATTGCCAAGACGCCCATCACGGCTTGCAATCATGCCAAGCATGACATTCTTGCTCCACGCAAGATTATCTAGCTGGACCTCTTCGGCAGATTTCTGCTCAGGTGTGAGTTTGATGCCTCCTGTTCCAACGAGTCTTGCGCGTCTCGAAAGCAGTGTTTTGCTGAATTGTTTGACTGCGGCTTTCGCATCTTCCAAGTCACCATTGTTCGAAAGTCTTGCGGCCCGCCGTAGTTGTAGTTCGGGGGACTCAATGCCCAGTCGCTTTATGCCGGCAAGCAAGATTGTGTTGGTGTTCGGCTCGCGTTCCTCTGGGCGTTGTAGCGTGCGTAAAATGTAGGTGTCTTGAATCATACCGGCGGGAATTGTCGGAAACTGTAAAGCCAACAATTGATCAAGCAAGGAGTCAAGCTTTTCGTAGTCGGGGTTTGTTTCCTGGAGTTTAGCTCGTGCCCAAGAGATTCCGAGATTGAAGTCCCACAAAGGTCGATAGGTCCGCGTTGCGTGGGCGGGCGGAAGTATTGGGATCGTTAATCCGGGAGCTGATTCTGTGTTCGGTTCAGCGTCAACTGTTGGGTTCGCACTTGCAAATGCTTTCGACAATCTTGACAGGGCTGGGGCAACTTGGCTGTCGAGTAGCGATGCAGCCGCTTCAGGGTCAGTGGGTAGCAGCATGCTGTAAAGTATGAGCTGCGCTTGACCATCGTCTTGCATCTCGGCAAGTTGGCCTTTGAGTGCCAAATCGATTGGTCGGACGTTGACTTCCCCTCCGGACGGAAAGGAATCTGGATTTTCCAAAACTTCGTTCGCCAAGAGGCCCGCTAAATCAACGTCTTTTGGATTAGCATTCCATGCGATGGTGAGTATTCGAGAGAGGGGCTGCTGGTCAAGCCATAGCCAGAAATCTCCACCTTGTTTAACGGCTTCTTCATCAAGGGTGTGTGAGTGATCCTCTGTTGTGGATGAGATCGCGTGTTTAGCCATTGCAAACGCACGCAGGAGGTCTTTGTCCTTTTTGTCAGCGTTTAGGGCGATGACTCTTCGTCGCACACTGTTCGCGTGGAGCGGTCCGAACTGTAGTTCGCGTTCGATTAGTTTTCGCTCCAAGCCTTCCAGTTCTCCAGTCTGGTCTTGGGTATCTTCTTTTCTCAAGATCGCTATCGCTTCGGACAGCAGATTCCTCGCTCTCTGAACGCGGTCGTATCGATTGGCGGGGGGAAGTTCGACTGCTTGATCAGCAACCTTGGCTAACTCCAAGGCGGTTGTTTGATCATCCGGCTTCAGGATTTGCAATTGCTGTAGCCATGTTATTTGCTTCTCCCAGTCCTTCGCAGCACCCGCAGTGGCAGCGCGATTCATGAGCGAGTCTGCGATGTTGCCAGACTGATACCAGTAGCCAAATGCAACAACAATAGCTATGGACGTAATCGCTGTAGCAGAACCAACCAACAACTTGATGTTGAATTGCCAGTGCAGAGACCGAGGGTGTGGTTTGTGATCACCATCCACGTCTGCTGCGTCTTGCGTTAGTTTGTTGGGCTTTGCCATTTGGACTGATTTCGTTTACGCCTGCTTTGGTCTTATGTAACGGTGCGGGGGATCAAGTGCCAATTTTTGGCGTGAGATACCGGTAGTCTCCGTAGCGGTAGGCATACTGCCTTGAGGGAACACCGCTAAAGACTGTGCCGACTACATTTGCCCCCGCCGCTTCCAGTCTTCTACTGCTTCGCAAGACCGCATCGGATCTACTCACGTCTCGCATCACGCATACGAGTGTCGCATCTGTTTGAGCAGCCACCGCAAGCGTTTCACCTGCTGATAGTACCGGTGCTGTATCGACGATCACGTATTTGTAAGTTTCCAACGCGTTGTCGAGAAGAGCTCGCATCCCTTCTGTTGACAGAAGGCGGTGGGGGCTTTGCGTCATTCGGCCTGCGGGGAGAACATGAACCAGTTCGCCGAGGGTGTCATCGACGGCGTCTTTCAAGTTCGCTTCCCCCGCCATGATGCCCGCTAACCCCGGCCCCATTTCCAGTCCGAAGATGTCATGTTGATCGGGACTGCGCAAGTCAGCATCGACAAGTAGCACGGTTTCACCACAAGCCTTTGCAAGAGAGATGGCAAGTTGTGAGCTGACACTGCTTTTGCCTTCGCCTGACATGCTGCTGGCTACGGTTACTGTTCTCGCATCCTTTGTTTGCTTGGAGAGCATCAGGTTAGCCCTCAATGTATCGATGCTTTCCTCAAAAACTCGTTGTCGTTTGCTTTGCCCAACTTTGGTAGGAAGTTGTGCCACTTCGCCGAATTGAGCCAGATTACCCGCTGTTAGCGTTGCTGCATCGCTCACCCGTTTTGCTTTAAGTTCCAAGAGCAAGCCCAGACCAAATGGCGCGGCCAAGCCCAGTAGTCCGGCAAGAATCATGTTCTTGAAAGGAACTGGCATGACCGGGCGAGTGGGTGGTTTAGCGGCATCAACGGTATGCAGCCCACTACCTTTGCGTCTTTCGATCTTGATGGCGGCAAGTCGCTGTTGCATCATGCCGAGTATGCCTGACGCAATTGCCCTATCCTCTTTCGCAAAAAGCAGTTCTACGGCGTTACCACCTTTTCGCTCTAATCTGCCTCGCTCGGTGTCGTATTCGACCTCAAGCAATGCCCGCCGAGCCTTCATCTCTGCCAATTCTGTTTTCTTATCGGCCAGGCTCTTTTTCGAATTGGCTATTGCCTGTCGTGAAGCGATTAATTGCGCACGTTCCGCAACTTCTCGAAGGTTCGCCTTTATCTTTTCCGTTGCCTCTTCTCGTGCTTTTTGCCTCGCCAATTCTAAAGCGGATTCCGCGTCTGCCACCCTAGCTTCTATCTTTTCGTAAAAGTCTTGACGCAGAGTCTTAAGCCCATTTGTGTCAAGATTCTTGAGTATCGTAAGATTCTCAGCAAGCAGGCTGCGTTGCCTCGCAACTTCAGGGGTGTCCTCCACGTACCGATTGACCTCTGAAGTAGTGGGGTCTGGAATCAATAGTTCCATTTTTTCTAGTGGAATCGCTGTCTCTCCATTTGCCCGACTCCTCAAGCTCGTTTCTAGCCATGCTTCTTGTATCTGGAGTTCCTGAACTTGACTGCGTAGGGTTGTGAGTGTGGAGAGATCAAACTCCATGCTCTCAACAGCACTGCTTGGATCAAAACCCATTAAGTTTTTGGATAGCTCAACTATCCGTCTTTCATGCCCCTGCACCTCTGCTTTCCAGAGGTCAATGGATGGCGTTAGCCAGCTCGTTAAGTCGCTGACCCGCGCGTTATCCAGTAGCTCACGCTGTGCAAGAAAAGAGCTTGCGACTTCGTTGCAGACCAAAGCGGCAATCTTGGGGTCCGCATTGGTGTAAGAGATGCGTAGGAGAGTTCGAGTACCGGCAGCTCGAATCTTCAGCGAATCTCTGAGGTCGTTCACTGCCTCCACAGGATCTGTAAACCCAGCAGCTTGGATGTCAGTTTTCGAAACAACGTCATCGAGGACTACATCTGAGAGAATGACTTGCCGTTCTGTCGCTTCCAGATTGGAGGATTCTGCGAGAACATTGTCGAAGACGATATAGTCCTGGTTGGCTTCGAGCATGTGTGAAGCCTCGAACATAGGCACGAAGGAAGCGTAAACCGCAAACGCGGCCGCGCATCCCAAAGCGATACCGAGCGGTGCGGCCCAGAACCAAGAATGTCTCAATGTTGCCAGAAGCAATCTTGGATCAAAATTGGACGCATCTGCTGCCTGCGGTCCAATGGACTGCCCTGACGGACTTGGATGTGGCCCATTAGCAACTGGCTGATCAATGATGGATTTGGCTTGGTCCACGCGGGATTGACCCTTCTTTGAGTGTATGGAATTCAAGTATTAGGAATTGAAAGTAAATTGTTGCGGTCACACTTGGCCCGTCACTGGCAGTGACTCTTGCGTGCGTTTGAGTGACCCGCTCGCGGTTTGCACTTCTACGGGGCGGTATAGCTTTTCCCAGTATGCTTTCAAGCCCCAAAGTAACGCTGCTGCGAGAGGTATCATCAGGAATCCAGACCAGTCGTGAATGATCTGCCTGGCATTTTCTGACGAGAACCAACCATACAGCACACCGGTGATCGTGATTCGCAATGCATTGACAAGCAGTGCCAGCGGAATCGCAGCACCAAGCAAGATGAAACGATCAAGCCAACAACGCTTGACGGTTGCTGCCCAGAAGGCCGCTAAGGCAATCAAGCCGACAAAGATCCGCATCCCTGAGCAAGCTTCGGCTACCATGAGCCGGTTTTCTCCGAGCCAGATCGTGTGTCCTTCCGAAATTGCGGGCAGCCCCAGAACTCGCAAGAAGGCGGTGCTTAGGCCTGTTGCAACGCCCTGCAATTCCCAGCTCAAACCCGTCTCAAATCGGTAAGGCAACGGTACGAGCAGAAATAGGAACGCGATTGCAGGTGCAGACCACTTCAAAGCAGGTAAACCACACAAGAACCAGACTAGGCCAGCTAGCAATGGTATGAGTGAATAGCCATCGAGGAAATCCATGTACATCAGGCGTCCAACGATTCGCATCACGATGGACAGTGCTACCAAAAGAAGGCCAACAGGTTCACAGTGTTCGCGGAAGCCTGGGAACGTGTCTTTGCGCAACCACAGCAGGATGCAAGCCAGAGGCAGAATCAAGTAGCCGTGAGAGTAGTCCGGCTCAATTCGCCAAGCCATCTCTGCCCATGTGAGTGTTGGCCAAAACGCGTAAATGATGGAGCCCGTCAAAATTGCAGTGAAGCTCGCAACCAATTTCCAGTTGACGGAGAGTTCACTCGGCTCGATCAAGCGGTTGGTACGTTTCTTTTTGCGAGTTGATTCGTTGCGTCTTGCGGCTCGCTTAGACGCATCTTCAAGCTTGCGTCCGCCCGAATCCGCTCGTGCCTTTCTCTTTGGGGCCTTACCGCTGACATATTGCGAAGACCGAGGCACGGCGCGTTCCTGAACGTCGCGCAGGGCATCACGCCCGAGCGGTAGTTTCTTTGTGCGTTTTCGTTTCTTACTCACTCTTGCCATTCCTCGGCGAGCCTGTGCTTGGACAATGGTGACCGCGCGACTCCGTCATCGTGGGTGGTTAATGAGCACCATCCACTTGTGAAAAACGTAACGATTGTGAGGTTTGTACTCACCAAAAATTAGACGGCGTTATTCGTGCAAATATCGCGTCTCTGAATCGCCCTTGCCGTTCGTCGGCTAGAAGGTTCGCCACCTCTGCGAACCGTGCAATCGCCCCCAGCGGAACTCATGTTAAGCAGGTGATGAACTTTCGTCAAACAAGTCAGATCAGTCTGAATCTACGATTGATTTTTCCCATCTGTGTAGCTTTGTAAGCACTTCGCATTTTGGGTTTGTCCGACGATCTTCGTCATTGCTGGATGAAAAGTTCGGCCACTGAATGTCAAGCAATCGACCGTAGGCAACGCCCAGTGTAGTTACCGGATTTTCCGGTTCTAGCGATTTTTATGGATTTTGCCTGCTCGAAGTACGGAAGAGTAGATTGAATGGTTTTTTTCGGGGACTCTTTGAGGTGAGAACGGGGCAGCCGCAATTCATATAGGGTTGTTAGGCTGCAGCGGAGGACGATCCCAATGACCTGCCTTCGCTCCCAGTTCAATCGATGGGGGGCATTGGTTCGCTGAAAGGTTGGCGTTGAGCCTTTGGAGGCTTTCCCTGCGTCCCAGCTCCTTGAAGCAGCGTTTGATGGTTGGAAACGCCCTGGTAGGCTCGGTTGATTCGTTACCAAATTCGAAGAGAATTTGCAGTTGATCCGTTATCTTGGCTGCACAGGGGGATTTCTGCTCTCGTCGAGCCGCTTTGTGTTTCCTCCGTAATCATGGTTTCCCCCCTGAAAACGGGCTTGTCTTCGCGAAATAGACAGACAGGGGGGGCTGCTTTGATTAGCATTCTTATGCAAAGACGTGTTTTGTTGCGGATGCTCATGTTCGTCGTCTTGCGACAAGCTGCAACCTTCGTCTCTGTGACGGGCAATGATTAAATCTGCTCAAATCATCTCTTGCGCCATTGCATTGGCATGTTCAGCACTGACTGCGTGGTCCGCGGTGGACGTCGGTGGTGCCTATTACATTACCCAAATGCAGGTTGCTTTGTTTTTGCTGGTTGCTGGACTCTTGGCGAGTCTGTCTCTTTCAAAAGGGTCCAGTGATGGCGTAAAGCGTGGTTTTGTTAGCCGAAGGGATTCATTGACGCCGCCACTTTTGGTTGTAATTGCGATGGCCATTTGGGGTGCTGGGATGTTTCAAACGTTGCCCTTGTCGAGTGGCATAGCGGCAATGATTTCCCCTGGTTCGTCTGAGATTTATTCAGATTGGTTGCCAGAAGCAGTGATTCAAGAATTACTTGACTCTGATGATCAGCGGTTGATTGCTGTTGCGGAATCTGCACCTGAGGTAAAGACGAGTATTGCAACAACGTATACCCGGCTAGCCCTTTTGGGGCCCGCCGCATTTGCCGCTATGTGTTGGATCTGCTTTCTGTCGTTCCGGTGTCTGCAGGCGATTCTTGTGTTCCTGTCAGTGATTGCAGGTTCAGGGGCCGTTTTTTCTTTTTTCGGTTTGATTGATACATTACGCCTCGTGCGTGATTGGCAGTTCGAGCTTCGGCAGATGCTGATCATCTCTCCCGTTGGTGCTGATGACCCGTTCGGTCCTTTCGTAAATAACAACAATGCATCCGGTTTTTTATGCTTGGCTATCGGCTGTGCACTCGGTCTGTTGGTGTTGGGTGAGCATTTGTTGGCTCGCAAAGAACACGGAGAAGCAGAAGACACGCGTGGTTTTTCGGCCGGTTTGCTGATCGCTCGGATCGCATCGGTGGCAGTGATCGCGATCTTGGTTGCCGGAGTAATCGGAAGTAATTCGCGTGGTGGTTTTCTGGGGCTACTGGCCGGCTCGCTTGTGGTGGCAGTATTTTGGCTGCCGCGTTTCGGTAAGTTGAAATCAACGTTTGTTATTTTTGGTCTTGTCTCGCTGTCTTGGTTAATTATCTCTGGCCTTGGGTTTGGCGAGCGATCGCAGGGTCGGGCTGGAACCTTGTTGGATAAGCAGATTTTGGAAGACCCTCGGCTGGATCATTGGTCAGACGCCTTGGTTGCCGCGGGGCATTATCTGCCGTTTGGTTCAGGCCTCGGAACGTATCGTTACGCGTGTCTTCCGTTTCAGGAAAATGGGGCTCCACTGTGGTTTGTTAACGCTGACGGCATGCCCATCGAGTGGCTTGTTGAAGGTGGGGTGTGGTTGCTGCCTTTGATTGCTTTTGCGTTTGGTATTCTTTTGCAACATGTGCGGCGGATAGGCATTGGCTTGAGTCCGATTTCGCCAGCGAGGTTGTCGCCAGACCTTCTTGCCTATGCAAAGTGCATTTGGGTGGTGGCGTTGTTTTCCATTCCGGCTTTGGTTGTGACCCAGTGTTTTGATTTCGGTATCACGCTGATGCCGTTGTTGTTGACGTTCTCGGGAATTTGCGCGGCGGTCTTGCGAATTTCGTCAACGGTTTCTGATTCTCTAAACACTGGTGGTTTTTCGAGGGACGATGGTTCTACTGGGAACGCTGGAACTGTACGGAAATCGGAGGCTCGCACAACAATCTTTTCGAGGTTCAGGAAATCACGTTTTTACGTGGTGACTAGAAAAGGTTTAGTTCCCGCATTGTTGGTGCTCGTTGCTCTCGCCTTGGGCTTGTCAGCGAAGGAGCTTTATGTTGCATCCGTCTCGCAGCAGGAGGATCGATGGCTCCGGCAACAGCGGAAGCATTTGTTGGCAGACATGCCAGGGTTATCGCAGCGGCTTGTGAGATTGGAGCAATTGGCGTTGGCGAATCCGACGAACGCACTTGTTTGGAAATCTTTGGCAAAGTTCAGGCTCGCTGAGCAGCAACGTCTCGGTGCGGTGCAGTTGCTTGAGCTGCAGCCAGCAACCGTTGATTCGCACGCCCGATGGGTGGCCCCGGCAACGGCGAGACATGCAACCTACACTGGTAAAGATGCTGATTCGTTTTCATCTTGTCTGCTGCCGACACAAGACATCGAACAATGGCGTCAAGCGAGGCAGGAATTGCACGCGGCGCTCTTGCTCAATCCACTTGACGATAGCCTGCGTGTGTCCATTGTCGAGTTAGATATGGTGGCATCTGACGCGAAGGTAGCTTCCCGTGATCTGCTAATGCAAGCCGCCCGGTTGCGTCCTCGAACTGAGCCCTTCTTAAAGTATCTGATTTGGCTCGCCCAAGATTATCCTGGTAAGCAACACGCATTGGAACTGGAAAGCATGCTTGAAATGCTGCGGCAAGAGCGTCAACCGTAGTGGATCTGACACAGTGAATCTGACACAGTGACTTTTGGTTTTAGACTGTCGGCGACCGGAGAGCGGAGACTACAGTGGAAAGATATCGCATCCAACCTTGGCTGATTGAGTGGTTCTCCGTGCGTGTGCTCCGATCGTTGTTGCGTGTGTCAGTCGGGGCTTCCTGCGATCGAAATGACTTCCTCCATTCTCTAACTCGTTGTGGGTTGTCGGATGGACGCTTGCTGATTTGTCCATCGATAGGCCATCGACACGGGGGCACATTCGCTTGCCCCCAAGCTGCATCCTTTTCCTAGATGCTGGTGTCGCTGTACATTTTTCCGGCTTGAACCTCTCCTGTTGTCCGACACGCGAAGGTTGTTGTTTTTTCTGCAACTGTTCCATTACTACATCGGGTCGCTGGCTGATCAGAGTACGATACTCAGGGTACGATACGGATCGACAAAGTGCGGTGTTTGGCATCGCGACGATTTGCACCGGAGGCGTGATGACATGTCGCCACGGTTGCTACTTCCTTCCAGTAATCCGTTTCCTTCCACTTAGTTGGTTACGCAAATGAGTCGAAATGATGCCCGCGGGCGTAGCTTTGCCATGTTTTTTTGTTGGTCGATCGTTGGGACGATCATAGGCACAGGGCTCGGCTATTTTGTCTACGCGAGGCAGACGCCCCTTTTTGAATCGGTCGCTGTCGTGAAAGTTTCTCGTCTTGAGACCAATACCCCGACCGTAGTAGGACAATTCGGGTCGCAGGAAGAAAGCAACGCTGAAGCGGGTGAAACCTCGGAAACAGGTTCCGAGCAAGTGTCTGGCGTGCGCATGACAGACGATGAGTCGCAGGATCTCCTTCTCACGGATCCTGACGTGTCGAAAGCACAGTCCACTGAGGTGACGGCGGGTAACGCTTCATCGGGGAGTCGATTGTCCAGTGGTGTCTCGGTCGATGATCGTCTGTTGCTGGGCAGTCAGGCAGTCTTGATGCGAGCGGTCGAATTGGGTGGCCTCACGAAAATCCAAGAGTTGCAATGGGCAGTGAGTGTACGCGACAAGAGTGTCGAAGCTTTTGTTCGGGACTGGGTTTCCAGTGGTAAATTGCGGACAGAAAAGTCTGGTGACAGTTCGTTGGGTGGGGTTTATCAAATAGCCTTTCGTTCACGACTGCCGAGCACTGCAGAAAAGGTCACGCAGTCGGTTGCCCTGGCTGCTGTCGAAACTTTTGATGATGGCGTGCATGAGGAAGAACAAGCTGAACTCTTTGAGACCCTGACTTCAGGAAGGAGCGAGATTGATAACAAGCTGCAGGAGTTGCAGGGCAAGCTAAGTGCTCTACCGGACATTCCCGATGCGATTCTTCGCGATGGTTTGCTCGTGTCCGCTGATGTTGCTCGTTTAAATGCGATGCTTGCCAGTTTTGAGCGTTTGCAATTGCAACGTGATGGAATCCAGCAGAATCTCCGGCGTGCAGAATCGTTGTTGGCGGAAGGCGCTGACGGGAGTCTTGTGCTGAAGGCTGTGGGAGCCCCGATGCCACAGCAAGAGATTGTCAGTGGTCCGCGAGTGGATAGCACAGCTGGTTCCCCGGCCGAAGTCGCTCAACCGTCGAAAGCCGCCGAGGAGTATCGCAGGTGGCTTGAAATTCGAAATAACTTGATTGAGAAAATCGAGCGTGAAGTGGCTCCAATGCAGGAGAAATTAGATGCCTTGGTTGAGAAAAAGTACGGCCCTAATCATCCCGCGGTGTCCCATCTTCGAACTCAAATTTCACGGGTTCGTGCACAACTTGCGAATTTGCCTCCGGAGCCAGGAGGTGTTGGAATTCCAGAGTCTCTACTACCGGACACAAAGTCTGTGCAAAAGCCTGATTCGAGTACCAAGGCAGACAACAGGGGTGCTGCCAATGGCTCTGGTGAAAACACGCGGGCTGACGGCATGACACTTGCCGTCTTGCTGAAAGCAATGCGAGCTGAAGCAAAGGAGGTGTCGGCAGAAATTGCTCGTCTTGACCCTGAGCTGGAGTCGTTATCGACGCAAGTTGTAACGCAAGACAAAGCAGTTCGGCAGCGGCATGCCATCGAGCAGGAAATTTCGCAGCAACAAAGTCTTCGAGACTCCATGATCAAAGCGGTCCAGCAGGTTACGCAGCAGCACAACAGTTCAGAAGTCAGCTGTGAATTGTTGGTGCCAGCGGGGCCGGGTGTGCAGGTTGAGCCGGTGCTGCAGTCCCATTTGTCAGGTGGTGCTTTGTTGGGCGGGGCGTCGGGTGCTGTTCTTTATTGCCTCATTCTGCTCTCCATGGCTGCCATGCCAGTAGATAACCAATCCGACCGGTAGATCACTGTCCTTCGCGAGCACTGTCCTTCGCGAGCACTGTCCTTCGCGAGCACTGTCCTTCGCGAGCACTGTCCTTCGCGAGCACTGCCTTCGCAAAATTTCCCCGGCAGCCAGCGGGAAATTCAGGCTTTGAGAAGATGAATACCTTGCTACCGTGAATCGGGCCCACTGCATGCCTTTCTCAGGGCATGGACTCTTGTTTGTCTCGATCCGTGCTGCTAGCCCAATTGGCATATGGACAATTCAATCGTCATGCGGATTCGGAGCAGCGTGTCTTTCGCCTATCAGGTGCCTCTGTGTATTTGTTCACGTGTTCTTTGTTTGGGGTAGCGATGGGCATCGGGGCGTTGATGATTGCTCATTGTGTCTTTTTTAGCGTTTTGCTTGGCTTTTTCGTCTCAACGGTTGTCCATGGGGTGCGGGCTGGTTCTTTTGGGTGGGCTAGTGATGCCTTGAAGGAAGAGGTCCGGAAACAACGGATATTCGGGCTGAAAGCATTGATTCAATGATGCAGTCTGGGTAATCTAGGGAGGACTTTGAACCTTTTCAGTGCCCGGTGTCTTCGTGCTCTCGGGTGATTTCTAGCTTGGTTGGCATCATGAATAGACGGATTTTAGATTTACTGCCCGTATTGGCGCTGCTCTGCACGAGCTTCGAAATTCAGACACAGGCTCAGGAATCGCTACCACAGAAGGCGGCTGTCGATGCACAGCTGTCAATTGTGCAGTGGGTCAAGCCAAAGACTCCAGGTGTGTTCAAAGGTGACATTTATTCACCGGTGCCAGGTGGTGCCGCTGCGGTTGTTGATGACGCCGTGGTGGTTCTTCGCGGAAAGGACGGTTGGGTCGGCAAAGGAGAGACGAACCGGTTGGGGCGTTTCACTGTGACAGATGTAGAACCTGGTGCTTACTCGATGTTGGTGAAGGCTCCCGGTCTATTCGCTTTCTATGCAATTCAGATCGCTGGTGACAACGATGTTGATTCTCATACTTATCCGGCGCGTGTTCGCGTTTCTTGTGCCTTCATCGAGGAGTCTGCCGTCAAACGAATGGCAAAACGTGTCAAAGGTGAAACGTCGATCAATGACGTGAAGGTAGCTCCCGAGGGATTTGGTGCTGATCAGAGCAGTTCTGCTGCTGGTTCGGTAGTGACACTGACTGACGGGAAGTTTTCAGGCGTCATGCACGAAGCGGGGACTAATTTTAAACCTGCGGCCGGCTTGGAAGTCACGCTGATCCAAGATGGGCTGAAGGTCGCAACTGGGCTCACAAATGAGAACGGTCAGTTTGAGATCGGTGGTCTCGATTCTGGGATCTACGCACTCGTTGCGACCGGGAAATCTGGCGTTGCGGTCGTTGGAATAGAGGCCAGGGCCGACCAAGTCAAAGATGACCAAGCCAAGGGAGAAACAACCAGCGATAACCGTTTCGTGTCGCTCTTGCCGCAGGGTGATGCGGGAGGTTTTAGTATCCAGGTCGGTGCCAACACCATCGGGGATTCTGATGCTGATCCAGAAACACCTCCTCAAGGCATTGCCGGTGGCGGCGGTGGCGGTGGCGGCGGCGGCGGTGGCGGTGGTGGCGCTGCAGCTTTACTAGCAGCCGCAGCTGCGGCTGCAGCAGCCGCAGATGGTGGTGATAGCATTATCGTGGCGTCGCCTGCAAACGAATGAGTGGCGGTTGAATGTGTCGCCTACCCGCCGCTAAGGGCGGCTTGGTCCGAGACAACTTCGTTGTAAAACAATAGAAAAAAGGTCCGGCGAGTTCAGCTCACCGGACCTTTTTTTACGTCAGTTTAGCAGTGCGTCTGGAAGATCATCAGCCGATCTCGTAGCGTTCTGGCTCGGGTTGAACAATTGTCACTCGCTCAGTGTCCACTAGGTCGTACACCGCTCCCGATTTTTCCTGTGAAATCTCGTCCAGTTCGTCATCGGTCAAATCCACTCGCATCACGAGTACGCCGATGCGAACTTCGGTACCCAGCGAGACGGTTGCTTTCTCGACTCGGCGACCGTCGACGTAGAGTCCATTGGTAGAGCCAAGGTCGCGGACGATTAACGATCCATGAGGATCGGTCAAAAACTGGCAATGGCGTCGGCTAATAGAAACATCATCCAAAGTGATGTCTGCCGTTGGGCAGCGACCCACCGTGATCGGCGTGGGAAGAACCCAGTTTTGTTCGGGAATTCCGCTCTCGGGGTTGACCAATACAAATTTGTAGCTCATCGAAATCCTCATGATGGAAAAGGCTGGAGGATAGATTTAAGAGAAGATGTAACAAAATGTACGCGATTTAGCCTGCAAAGTCCAATTTTTCTGAACATTTTGCGGTGCGGCGCAGTTCGTTGTGTGGCGGCACTTACCTGATCTGAAGGAATTCTGCAGACGAATCGCAGACATCTCTTTTCTCTGCACGGCTTGGAATCCAGCAAAACGCTGACGTTCGAGATGCTGGAGGCTTCTGATGAGGACGCCAGTTTCGACTTCAGTTGTGTCAGCAAGTTGCGGTCGGCTGGGTTCAGGAAACGTGTTAAATAGCCTCGCATGGAGCTGAATTACGGCTTTGAGGTTAAGCGTGGACCACTATTTTGCAGAGTTGTATTTTTCGCCTTGGTGCGAAAACGGGCTTCTGCTACTCTCCGATTCGCTCGCGGTGAGATCTGGACGCGGGCACCTCAGGCAGGACTGACTGCCTGTTGAGAAGTGGTGTTTCGCTGGAAAGGAGTCCAACGTGGAAACCAATCAAACTTCTGTCTGTGTTCATATCCGTTGGATGATCCGTCGCGACATGCCAGCTGTGCTGGGCATTGAAAATTCGTGTTTCGAATTTGCATGGAACGAAGACGATTTCATTCGATGTTTGCGACAGCGTAATTGCATAGGCATGGTGGCTGAGGAAGACGATCAAGTTGTCGGCTTCATGATCTACGAATTGCACAAGAATCGTTTGCATATTCTTAACTTTGCTGTTCACGCTGAACATCGAAGGGCCGGAGTTGGCAAAGCGATGCTAACCAAACTGCTGGGGAAACTTTCCCACGAACGACGCAATCGAATCATGCTTGAAGTTCGCGAGACGAATCTGGAAGCGCAACTGTTCTTTAAATCAGTGGGCTTTCGAGCAATCTCGGTGCTGCGTGACTTCTATGACGATACCATCGAAGACGCTTACCTGATGCAGTTTCGTTATCAGCCAAGTGACGAAGAGTTGGCGCAACCGCACAATCGTATTTCTCGACTCGCGGGTTAGTAAACTTCGCCAGAGCAATCGATTTCACATTTATCACGCCTGCGTTGGGAATTTCCGGCGTAGGTGTTTTTTAATCGACCGTTTTATGCTTTAAGTTGACCGTTTCGATGGCAACACTTAACGAGCCACAGCTTTTTAGTAACAGGCTCTCGTGCCGGGACCGCGAATGAGCGTCTTGTTGCCAAGCGTTGGGTTGGTGAAAAATTGGGTGATGGGGTCACTGCCTGCTTTTCTCTGTATTCATGGTGCGCCGATGTTCATGGTGCACAGGTCGTTTCATCAGGATTGATTGACGACGCGGTGTAATTCATGAAGTGAATCACGAAGTTCAGCATGCCGGTCAGGTGAGATTAGCAGGGTGCGTTGGTCCATCACGACCAGTCTTTCTCCCAGCAAGTCTGCGTGAGGCGTCGATGCTGGCTTGCGGCAACGTTTGGGACTGCAGCGTGACATCGAGCGAAAACCTGCACCTAACGGCAATCCCAGTGCGGTTCCGTGATTGATGACTTGCTGGCGTATTTCACTGGAAGGTGTTATCCAGCCGAATTTATAGAACGCGGGGATTGTGGTTGTGCTGGTCGTGGCTGTCGGCTGAACGAAGCGTGTCGGCTTGGGGGCGGTGTTTTCTTGGTCGGCGTTTTCAGATGCGGTGTCTGCTTCGGAGGGCAGTAACGGATCCCATTGTTCCAAATCTGGAAATACTTGTTCCCATAAAAAGTTTGCAGTCAGCTTGCGGATGTGGGTCAGTTCGTCAAGTCGGTCGAGTTGGGGGCCGATGACTGCAGCTTGGAGAGGTGAGAGCGGAAAGGTGTCTCCTGGGCGATCCAGCAGTCCGCCCAGTCGAGCTTCAAGGCGTTCGTCGTTGGCGATGATTGCGCCGCCACTACCGGCAGAAATGAGTTTGCTGCCACCGAAACTGAGAGTTGCGAGGTGACCGAATGACCCAATGGATTGGCCATCAATTTTACTCCCAATGGCTTGGCAAGCGTCTTCGATCAGGACCCAGCCGTTTTGATCGCAGGTATGTCTCAAGCGTTTCATGTCGGCTTGGTTGCCGTGCAAGTGTGAGGCGATGACAGCACGAACCAGCGGGCTCTTGGCAGCTTCGATTTGTTGAGGGCAGATCGTGGAAGAGATCGCATCTGGAACATTGGGGTTCGGTGTTGCGATATCTACCAGTACCGGTTTGGCACCCAGTAATTCGACTGTCCGAAAGTTCCCAGGAAAGTCATAGGCGGCCACAACCACCTCATCGCCTTCACCTATTTTGCAGCAGCGCAGGGCGAGCTCGAGGGCGGCTGTGCCGCTGCAGCAAAGCCGAACCGGCCCCGAATCGAGGTAGCTCGACAATCTTTTCTGAAGAGTTTTTGATAACGCTGAGTGATATTGTCCCCACTGGCCGGACTCGATTGCCTCGAGTGCGGCGGTTCGGATAGACGGCCATTCTGGTGGCCAAGTAGGGCAGTGGAAAGGCATGGATTAACGATAAAAACGTGTAATTGGCGTGTTCAAGGCCGTTCTAGCCTAATCTTCGTTATCTGTCCGACTGCTCAATGACACTGCATTATACGGGGGGAAGCTGGGGTGGGATGGAAGTATAGGGTCGTTGCATCGGCCGAATCGGTCGGCAAAGGCAGTGATTTTCGCAGCTCAGTCTAAATTGCTGGGCTTGTGACGTTTTTTTACCTTCCATATCATGCTCCATTCGCAAAAAGGACCCTGTAACAGGTCCGTGCGGCCAAATGCTGGGGGAAGTCTTGTGGTGACATACCGTCATGAGCCTACCGACCCCGATGGTCGTTCCATGCCAATTGTGCCGCATTAACGCGGAAGGCTGACGCTTGATCATAGAGAATGTTTTAGCAGTTCCGGTCCAATTATTAGGGCTTCTTGCTCAAGACGGTGCTGCTGCGCCGGCAGACGGAGCGGCCCAGAATCCTGGTGGACTCGGGATGCTGTTTGAGAACCCGCTGTTACCAGTCGGGATTCTTTTCTTCCTTTTCTACTTCATTGTTCTCGCTCCGGAGAAGAAGCGGAAACGAAAAGAACAGCAAATGCTATCTCAGATCGGTAAAAACGATCGTGTTGTCACTGCTGGTGGGATTCATGGAGTTGTGGTCGCCGCACGACCCGAGAGTCAGGTGGTTACGATACGCGTCGATGATAAGCAAAACGTTCGCATTCGCGTGAACCGATCAGCCATCGCGCGGGTTGGTGGTGATGCGGGGGCAGAGCAATCTGATAGCGGCAAAGCTGGCGGAGCCTCCGACGGCGACAATGACGACTGAGTGAGTATGAAGAGCGGCATCGACGCCGCTTTGAGTAAAGACTAGCTGTGTGGTCAGTTCGCTTCGAGGGAAGCAAACTAATCGGCAGATGAGAAACGAAACAAACACGAATCCTCGATTCAGAAAATAACGATGGACTGCTCTTTTTTGACCAATATTGCACTTAGCTGCCTGACACTTGCCCAAACCGAGGCGCCGGTGATCGAGACTAGCTCGCCGGAAGCTGCGCTGTTCGGGATTCCCGTTCGTTCACTGGTGGCGTTGGCTGTCGTGTTGGCAGTGCTGATCCTGCCATTCGTCGTTGGCAATTTTCTGTCGAAGTCGCTGCGGATGCCAAATTACGCCACTCGCTTCGGCTGGGTGCTGCTTGCGATTACGGCAAGTGTGGTTGTGCTCGCAAAACAGCTTCCTGGGCTCGGGGTTGACCTCAGTGGTGGAACGATCCTGGTCTATGAGCTGAACCCGGAAAAGTTGAAGGCGTTGGCCGAGCAGGGTGGACAAAGGGTCATTTCTGAAGATCTGATTGAACCGTTGACGCGGCGGATCAATCCCAGCGGTACACAGGAAATTGTGCTCCGCCCTTATGGCGAGAAGCAAATCGAGATCATCGTTCCCGAAGTTGATCAATTGGAAGTGGATCGCATCAAGGGGTTGGTCGAAGAAGCTGGGGTTCTGCGTTTTGCCATCGTCGCCAACACGCAGCAGCATCAAAGGCAAATCAATGCGGCAAAAAAACAGGCACGTGTAGGCGGATTGCAAGCGACCCGAGCAAGCGTGCAGGACAGTGCTGGTGAGCAAGTGGCTATCTGGGCTAGCGTCGACCGCGAGAAAAAAGACGTAGAAGGCATGGTGGACCCATTCCGTGTGGATGTGAGCAGCGGCACGCTTAGAAATGGAAAGACGGGGGCCATCGTTGTACCGCCCCGTTCAGGACCAATGGGAGTTGTTGACGCGCAAGGCTTGGCTGACTGGGCAGAGGGGCAAGGGATTAAAAACCTTGAAGTCCTGATGATTTACGATGCTTTGCTGGATGTGACAGGAAGCGATTTGGCATTCGCGGCGAGTACCTTCGATCAGAATGGTTCGCCTGCAGTTGCGTTCACGCTGACAGATGTCGGATCAGGAAAATTCTTTGCTCTGACCACCAATAACTCGCCCCGAGGACAACTCAAGTCCCAGTTGGGCATCGTGCTCGATGACAGCCTGCTGTCTGCTCCCAACATCCTGCAGCCTATTCGTAAAGACGGCCGGATTACTGGTAACTTCACGCGTGAGGAAGTTGACTCGCTGGTGCAAATCCTCAAGGCTGGTCAATTGCCTGCGGCGTTGACGAAGCAGCCAATCGCTGAAAACCAGATTGATGCCACATTGGGGAAGGATACCATCGCCAAAGGTGTCAACGCGATCGTGACATCCCTTATTTTGGTTCTGTTGTTCATTCTCGTCTATTACAGGTTCGCAGGCTTTGTTGCCTGTGTAGCCCTTGTGATGAACCTCGGCATGATTCTTGGCACCATGGTGCTGATCAATCAACCGCTGACTCTGCCAGGCTTGGCAGGCCTTGTGTTGACCGTGGGTATGTCCGTTGACGCGAACGTTCTGATTTTCGAACGCATTCGTGAAGAACTCAAGAAAGGGGCTGCCGTGCGAATGGCAATTCGTAACGGATTCGCCAAGGCGACAGTCACGATTGTCGACGCTAACCTGACCACTCTGATCACTGCATTCGTGCTTTATGCAATCGGTACCGACCAAATTCGTGGATTCGCTGTCACTTTGATCCTCGGTATTCTGTTCTCGATGTTCACGGCGATTTATGTCTCTCGTACGCTCTTCGACATCGCCGAGCGTCATGGGTTTGTCTCACTCAATATGGCTGACACAGTCAATAAAATTCGTGCGAGTTTCTCGGGAGAGAACGGTCTTGATTTTGTCAGCAAAGGCAAACTGACACTTGCTGTTTCGGGGCTCCTGATCGTGGTTGGCGTGGCTTCGCTGTTCACAAGGGGTAAGAGTATTTTTGACATCGATTTTGCTGGTGGCTCATCAGTTCAGTTCCGAGTCAGCAAGGCAACGGAAACTCAGGTAATTCGCGATGTCATCAACGCATACATGAATACAGGCGAGCAAGAGAAAATCCCATTC
>Ga0315322_10000378_pt1 | contig 32750 bp, 33 predicted proteins | sample M110021515metaG_FD_203461 | JGI IMG/M metagenome (GOLD analysis project Ga0315322, IMG submission 203461) | Ammonia-oxidizing marine archaeal communities from Monterey Bay, California, United States - M1 100m 21515 | ecosystem: Environmental > Aquatic > Marine > Intertidal zone | place: USA...
AACACTCATCACTGTAATAGCGAAAGATGCGTAGAAGCCAATTAGTATTGTTAGTATGTGTCCTGCGTGCATTATTATACGTCGTAATGATTCATTAATGAATGCCTGTTTACTTTTGTATTTTTGATTTAAATATACTTGTATCTTCTCGCACAATTTTTGAAATTTAATTTTCTTAGTTTATATTTTTTGGTCCGCGCTCCCGGACTTGAACCGGGGACCCCCTGATGGCTGCCTACAACCATGTGTTTCCAGTCTACAGTCAGGTGCTCTAGCCAACTGAGCTAAGCGCGGGACGAAGCCTTGGAGGCACCATCGCCTTATGTTGATTTCCGGTCGCAATTCGAAAATCCAAAAAAAAATAATGATTTAAAAATCTGAGAAAAAACACATATCTGGTTCTGATAATCTACTGCGATAATCGGCCTCATAGACCTATGATTATCCTCAACTGTTAATAATGCTAAGAATTGCATTGATGATTTGTAAGGCAGTAATGCTGGGGATGCGCGGGGAGATATAATGTCAGGATTACCTCAAGGTTCAGTTGGTATGGATGGCCGTACTACGACTTCAGGACGAATCCCTACAGCACTCCGTGATCGTGAACTAGAATCGTTCGGAACACCTGACCCACGAATACTAGTTTGTGGATGCGGTGGTTCTGGAAATAACACAATGAATCGTATTACACATATTGGAGTTGAAGGAGCTATTACTGTAGCAATCAATACCGATAAACAACACTTAGATCATACAAGGGCAATGCAAAAGCTGCTTGTAGGACGTCATATTACACGCGGACTTGGAGCAGGAGGTGACCCGATAATGGGTCGAAGATGCGCCGAAGCAGGACGCGATGTAATTTCGAAAATAGTCACAGGGGCTGACTTAGTTTTCGTTACCGCCGGATTAGGAGGGGGAACCGGCACAGGAATTGCTCCGATTGTGGCAGATGAAGCAAGGCGTGCAGGGGCCTTGGTTGTCGCAATCGTGACAACTCCTTTTACTGTTGAAAGAAAACAAAGAATGTCAAGAGCACTAGAAGGACTAGACTTATTGAGAAAAGAAGCAGATGCAGTTCTCGTTCTAGATAACAATAGATTACTGCATTTCGTTCCTAATATGCCACTTGATGAAGCATTCAGTATTATGGATCAATTAATTGCAGAGATTGTCAAGGGAGTTGTGGAAACAATTACTCTACCTAGTCTAATCAATCTTGATTTCGCAGACGTTCGAACTATCATGAAAGGAGGAGGAGTCACAATGATGCTTTATGGTGAATCAGATCAAGGTCCTGAAGAAGTGGTACATGAATCTCTTAATCATCCATTATTAGATATTGATATTGAAGGTGCAACTGGAGCACTAATACATGTTACAGGAGGGCCATATATGACTCTAGAACAAGCAAATCAGGTCTGTGATTTGATGACTTCAAAGCTATCTCCGACAGCACAAGTGATATTCGGAGCAAGACATGATCCTGCTTTCGGAGATACAATCAAAGTTATGTCAATAATTACTGGTGTTGCAAATAAGAGGTTAGATCAAGAGTTAGTCAGTGCAGATATGCTCGGAGAAGCCCTAAATATAGCCAGAAAAGCCACAAATCAAGGTAATCAAAGGATCCAAAGATTCGATTAATCTGCAATCGAGTACCGGTAAGTTTCAAACCATACGGGTATCGACGGTAGGTCATGGCAACCAACCTTAGGTTACAGTCGGCGGCATTAGTCGTCTTACTTCTTGTGAGCTATATCGGAGCACCTGCTTCTGCCCAAGAAGTTCAAGAGGACCCAAAACAACCAGCAGTAGATAATCCACACATGCACATATATGGAACAGATGATTTTTCATCTTGCTTCAGTCATTTCGATGGCGAAGATGCAACTGGTTCTACTGAAGAAGGCAAGGGAATGAGAACTTGGGGCTCAGGGCAACAAGTTGATGTTGATTTTATGTGTTCAATGAATGAAAAGTTTAGAGAAGATATGTACCTAAATGAAAATGGAACAATTGAAGTTAAAATGACTTTCAATATTTATTCCGCAGATTGTAATGATAATGCAGATTGTACAAATCTCACCATTTCTTTGAAGAAAGGAACGCTTACAGTTGCTACTCAAGAATTCCCAGAGATGAACAATGATGGTAACGATCAAACAATTAATTGGAATATTGATGTAGACAGAAATATGACAAGATGGAATAAGAGTGGCAGTGAAGAACCTGTGATACAAATCGAATTTTCAAAACCTGGAATTTCTGGAATTGGATGTGGTCTTTTATTTGATTGTGATGGAGAGTTTTCAATTTACTATTCTAATCAAAATGACTCGGCAGTGGAAGTTTTATTCCCTGTAGTCAACAAAACAATGCCTGTAGGTAATAACGATGATGACGGTGTCCTTGGGGGTGCTGTCAGTGATGCATTACCTGGATTTGGATTAATGGCTGGAATGAGCGCTCTTGCAATGGCTGCAGTAGCCGGTTCTAGAATCAATAGAAGAGAAGAATAAATTAGATTGCTGTACACACTAAATGACGGCTCAATCTATTTATACTACAGAGCGTTAGTATATTTTAATGCCTAGATTTTCTAAGAGTAGGTTTGCTGAGGGTTAATTCTTGTCCAGATTAAGTTTAATCATGACTTTCCTAGTAATTTCTGTATCATTGAATTCTTATATTCCAAGTGCTGAAGCGCAAGTAGAACCTGAAATAATACTAACATGTAATGATTCTACTAACATGTCAGTAGATGGAAAACAAAAAACAGCATATATTTTCTGTGAGGTAGAAAATCCAACAGTTCACGTTATCACAGTCCAGATTACAGTTCAAGGAGGTGTTCTTAGTACAGTGGCTCCTAATGATTTTACTGTTAATCGGGGTAGTTCTTGGACTTTCTCAGTCACATATGGAGGAGATATCGATACAAGGTCTGGAGAACATGAATCTAGAATTGATGCTGTAATTACTAAAGTAAATTCTGTCAACTATATCGGAAATCCTGAAAGTTACAATGTGATAATTAATGTAAATGAGTATATTGATTGCCAATATGAGTTAGAACATCAGCTATTAGTTGTTAATGCGGGTGCACCGATAGTCATATCATCAAGAATAGACTGTCACGCCAATAACGAATTTACTAAAGAATTTCAGATATTAATGATTGATAGAGATAGTGAGTCTGGATCATTACCAACAGGATTTTCATATAAACAAAAAAATTGTTTAATAGAAAGTAATCCAGATGAGAATATTGTCAGTGAAAAATGTAGGTTTGAGATATCTACCCCTATTTACTTACTCAGAACATTAGATTCTTGTATAATAATTGTTGAAATAGGAGATGAGAATAGTGACGAGTGTTATGAATCACTCTCAATGGAAATTAAAGTGAAAACTAGAATGTGGTTAGTATTGTCTACATTTATCATAATAACAATTGGTATTTGGAATTTTCAAGATAGATTGAAAGAGTTCCTAGAAAACAGAAATGTTGACGACTAGGTCTATTCAGACCACCAATTATTGGTCTTTTCTTCTGCCCAATTTTCGTGATGACCAGATGAAATTAGTGTACTCAATTCTTCTAAAGATAGGTAACCATTTCCATCTACGTCATATTTATCGAATTCTATCCTAAGCTCAGTAAATTCAGATTTACCTTGTTCCCAGAAATAATCAATTAACTGCTCCTTGGTAATAAAACCATCATTATCGATATCTATTTCATCGAAATTAGTTCTATCTTCTGAATCAGTATAGATACTAAAATCTTCGAAAGATATAGGGAGATCGCCAGAAGGCAAATCAAATTGTTTCGAGATTCTTTCATAAGCCATCTTAAAGTCCCATTCCCAAGGTTTCTCGTTTATGCTTAAATCATCGAAGGCCATATCGATATATTCATCGAAAGATATTTGTCCATCACCATCTTTATCTGCTTCTCTCATCATCATTTTAGCCATTGGATTTGTTATCATCTTACTAAGAGATGAGAATCTACTAGTTTTTTCCCGACCTGAACTTGAGGTCCTGAGCACCATTTCATTATCACTTGTAATAACCATGTGACCGAAACCGAGGAAATGCTTCATAGATTGTATTAGGAGAAGAAGAAGGATCAAGCTCAGTGGTAAACCGCAAACAATCATAGGAATTAGACTAGCTGTTGTACCTTCTTGAAGATACATCATATAGAACATAAAATCAAAAATACAGATTACAGAAACAAAGGTAAATGTTTGTTTCATTACCTCAAATGTGGTCATTTTTTTATCGCTTTTACGGAATTTTATCTCAGACATCTTACATTCTCTCCTTTAATCACGAATATCAAAGAGATTCGACGTCTACATTGGTTTCTTCGCCTGTCTCTAAATCTTTGATTCGGACTTTACCATCTTTCCATTCATCTGGCATAACCATAACAAGACGTTGAGCACCTGATCTTTCGGCATGTTTGAAAGCCCATTTCAATCTTTTATTCTCGAGAACTAAATCGACAGATCGACCTGTTGCTCTAAGAGATGATGCGACGTGCATTGCGGCATTTCTTAATTCAGGACTTAACGAAATTACAACATCATCATTTCCACTTGTTAATTCTGGAACTAATCCTTTCTCGGCTAATAGTTCCATGATTACCATGTCACCAAAACCAAATCCAGTTGCAGGTAAATCTTTACCACCTAATGTTGAAAGTAATTTGTCATATCTCCCACCACCACAAATTGCACGTAATTCCCCTGCTCTATCATGAGCTTCGAATACAGGCCCAGTATAGTATGCAAGGCCACGGACAATAGATGCATCAAATTCAATCCATTCTGAGATACCATAAGCTTCGAGAGCAGAAAATAAACTTGTTAACTCAAGAACTGCAGGGCTTTCTTCTCCTAACATACTTCTGAGAGAATCCATATCTTTGATACCAAGTGTTGACTGTATTGTCTTTATTGCATTATCTTCAATACCTAAAGCCGATAATTGTTCACTCACAACATCTGCAGGTAATTTATCCATTTTATCGACTATTATACAAGTTTGAGCGAACATATCCCCTACAATACCGAGTGAACCCAATACCTCTTCCAGAACCTTTCTACTACTCATACGAATTACTAAGTCTTCTTCAGTTAATCCTACTCCTTCAAAGAAGGTAACTAGAACGGAAATTAACTCAGCATCTGCTGAAATTTCATTTGTCCCCCAGATATCTACATTCCACTGATAATGTTCTCGCCCTCTACCTCTTTGAGTTCTCTCATATCTCCAACATTGAGGTATGGAATACCATTTGATTGGCATAGGCAAAGCACCAGCTCTTGACATTACCATCCGGGCCAAGGAAGGAGTCATTTCAGGTCTTAATGCGACCTTACGATCACCTTTGTCTTGAAAGTTATACAGTTGTTGAGTGATTTCTTCTCCTTGTTTCCTTGTATACAATTCCTCATGCTCGAGAACAGGAGCATCATATTCCTCAAAACCGTGCAATAGAGCCGCATCATCGAAATTATCGAACAGCCAATTTCGCAACCTCATCTCCTCAGGATAGAAGTCTCGAGTACCTCGAACGCCTTGTGCCACGGTTATTCCAACAAACAAGGCCACTTCAAGCCTTACGTCGTTCACGGAAATTATCGAGCCTTTCCTTACGAGTTACCCTACCATCAGAAAGTGGAAATGCAAAGAACCTGAGACCTAGGAATGTGAAAAATCCAAATGCTGCTGTATTGATACCCCAAGAGATAAATTCATCCAACTCAATAACTTCTACCAATAAGTAGAAAGCGATAGTTGAAACAACCCATAGTACACCATATACAATCATCATTTTACTGAAACTAGATCGGATTTCAGACTCAGATTCGAAAGTCAGCCAGCGATGTAAAACAAACGCCTGAGCTGAACTGATCAAGAAAGAAACAGCCCAACCAAATGTCTCAGGAGAATCTGTTACTGTAAGAAAATTCGAAAAGAACCAATATAATGCAAAGAAAATTGCTACGTTAATACAGCCTACAGCACAATACATCACATACTCTCGTAATAACTTAGACCAAGGATATTCGTCACTTACAAATTTGGACATTTTATTCACGAGTTTGATAACTATTGAGTATGAAGTGTATGGGTTTGAGTTTCCCCATAATCATTCACGAATGTCTCAGGTAAGTTCTCACCTGCTTCTACAATGAATGGATCATTTCCACCCGGTAGTGTATCAATCGATACTTCTGCGCCATCTGGTACATTTCTGTATAGCGGACGAGGTTCTAAGTCCCAGCGCGCTGGCCACATTGAGCCGTTATATGACGTTACACGATTAACTAAAACATATTTATTCATACTAATGAATAGGCCTGCTGTGACTCCCCAGAATAATAGAATTATGGAAATCCCATGAGCATTAGTTGGATTCCAAGGATCGTGTACATTCAATATTAAATCACTGAAATATGATAGCATTAGTACACCGAACATTATTGGGAATCCAAGGTACATGATGTAATCCCACCAACGACCAATCCACCAATCATTATCTCCTGTATTAATGAAATCATCACGGAAAGGAGAAACTCCATTGTCTAGATATTCTCTGAAATTAAATCCACTAATATCATTCTCGTCTTGCCATACGCGATATTGGTTCCATCCATATTTCCAGATTGAATAAGCAATAAATAATCCGCTGAACATCAATCCATATCCCCAAATATGATCTTGGACTTCTAAGAACTGTGGAAACGCAACACCTGAATCTTGGTCTACAAGAATCCATAGACCGGCACTTGGTAAACCAAACAAAAATATTGCAAGAGTTGTGAAACCTACTGCTTTTTGGCGCTCAATACCATGATCAACAAAGTTTCTCACACAAAGTTCCACAGTCGAAATCATTGATGTTAAAGCAGCAAATGAAAGTGCTAAGAAAAACATTGTAACCATTAGAAGTTGGACAACAGGACCACCTGGTGCCTGAGCAAAAACTTCTGGAAGAACTAAGAAAGTAATCGCACTACTACCGCCACTTACAGCACCTAGAGGATCGTCACTAACAGAGAATACAGCCATCATTACAGTCAAACCTGCAATTATTGAGATACTATTGTTTGCAAGACACATAGTTGCAGCATTGAGTGTAGTATCCTCATCTTTACGCATATATACGGAATAAGTGATTGCCATACCCATACCTGCAGAACAAGACCAAGCAGATTGAGATAGTCCATTTATCCAAGTTTCAGGTTGACTAAGGTAACCTGGTTGAATACTAAACATGTAAACAAATCCATCTAATGTACCATCATCTAAGTCCATAACAAATGAAAGGAATAATGCGGCAAATAAAAGAATGAAAAGAGATACCATCAATGTCACATTGACTTTCTCAATTGCCTTAGCACCTTTCCAAATTGCTGCCATTGTAATCATAACAGCAATTAACTGGAAGAAAATTACTTGGAACGGGTCTTGAAGGAAATCGTTCCATACTTGAACCGTATCAACCTCTGAGCCTAAACCGCCACGGATAGCTGTTTGGAAGTAGTTAATGCACCAACCTGTAACTACAGCATAATAGAAACCGATTGCTGTTGAAATCCAGGCAGTCCAAAGCCCCATCCAAGCAAATTTGTTACCTGCGAAAATACGGAAAGTACCGACTGTCCCTGTGCGGCTTCTTTTACCTAATGCAAATTCTGCAATAATCAAAGGAACTGACCATAAAAATAAGAAAATTAGCCATGGGACTAGGAATGAACCTCCTCCGTTTGCACCTACCATTCTTGGGAATCGCCAAATGTTACCTGTACCAATAGCAGCACCGATAGTAGCAAAAATTAATCCTAGTCGGCCACTGAATTCGTCTGAACTAGAATCTCCTGATGCTTGCATTAAGCATCCCTCTTAGTACGCATTTCTTCGGGTAGGCCGAGTACATCTCGATCATCGTTAAACATCTCTTTCAACGTATATCCAAGTCCTCCCCAGACCATTGTTGCTATCAGAGCGAACATCAATAATGCCATTACTGAAGAACCAAAAGAGGCTCTGTAAGGTATGGATAATTCGTAATAATTAGGTCCTTCGGATATTGTAGGATATGAGAAGGGGAATGCCCCATTAGTGGTGCCAAGCATTGCCTTGTAGTGTATTTTCCCAACAGAGCTATCTGGTACAGGGATATTTGCCTGTAATACAGTACCGTTACTTCCATCTAAAAGAATACATGAAGTCCCCAATGCTTCAAAACCAGACATTTCCCAAGGAACTTCTATCCATTCTGTAGGACCGAAATCATCTTGCTGGCGATTTGGTTCTACTAGCCTCCACATTAGATGAGTGTAAGTCATATTTGTAGTGTAAGGGAAAGTAACATCTAAACAGAAATCAATAGGAATTTCTCCATTTTTCGGTATAGACACATCCACAGGAGGTGCAAGCCATTGAGAACCAGTAGTATTCTCAATACCGACAATAGCACGATATCTAGGGTCATCGGCCATTTCTATCATGTAAAATGGAACGCCTAGATTCCTTACTGCGATATGAGCAATATCATCTGGATGTTGATGGAACGCTGTGCCGATTTCCATTGTATAGCAATATGAGTTATGAACTCCATAATGCCAATCACAGAAATCTCCTGTAGTAGGGTATAGATCTGAAGATTGCATTGGTGCATAATCAGTCATCTCACCCATCTTAACTCCATGATATACTAGGAATTCATCATCTGGAGAGTAACAATTAGTACAATGACCCCATGGCCATAATACCAGTTCTGAGTATGAATGCCATGTTAATGTCGCCTTGAATTCGGACGCTCCATCGCCATCATCATCATTCATCTCAGTCATATCTTGAATGAATTTTGTCTCAGGTTCGCTGTTTCCACCTAACCAATCCTCGTCAACCATACCATCTGCATCGTCGTCTTTACCATCTACATGATCTTCATTTAACCGACCATCTTGATCTTGGTCAACTGTATCAACAGGGCCATTGTAAACGTCATTGTTTGCACCAGCTTCACCTGCGTAACACATACCAGGGAACAGAGGCCCAGTAGCACCTAGAGGAGCCCCCCACTCGAACTGATAATTACGATTCAAATCTACTCCGTCGCAGGATGGGTCTACTTCTTCATCAATATCTGGAAGAGGAGTTACCCCCGTTACTGTATTGTCGCGAAGGTTCTTTCTCCAACCAGATGTTGGACAGGTTTCCCATGCATTTTCTCCACAGTATTCTTCTCGATCATATCTATTTCCATCAACATTCAGCATTGGAATCAGATAGATCTCACGTGTATTGACTAAATCAGTAATCCATTGTTCTGAAAAGTCTTCATCGACTCCAAGATCACCAGGACCACAAGGATTTCCATCACCATTACTATCTTGAGCGCTAGCATTTAACCGAGAACAATCTCCATCGTTATCTATTCCGTCCCAACCGTCTTCATCAATTAGTCCATCACCATCATTATCAACTCCGGCCATACCATAGTAGTAAGCTACCGTCTCTAAGAAAAGCATAGGTACCTCATAGGACATCCACTCTCTAGCATGATGATTACCAACTAACATTACATCAGGAATATCTGCATAATTACCACAATCTCCGACAAAGACATTACATTCTCCTCCTGCAACACCTTCTAATTCTTCACCACCACCAGTAATCTTAACCCAAGGGCTTGCATGATTGTAGTACCAACCTTCGTAATCATTTGCGGTCATTTCTTGCCCACGTGCGTTAACACCTCCAACTAGTCCTTCATGGAAACTCATTATCTCCATATTTTGATCTGCGAGTTGTTGCATTCTATCCTTCATAGTGAAATAATCATGGTATTCTCTAAATTGCAACTGATCGTTTCCGCCCCAGGGGAAAATTTGGTTAGAATATGTAAATGACCAAATATCCTCAGGTTCTAAGTTTTCATTTGCTTCTTGAGCACCAACGGGTGCAATCAATGCTACAGGTGCAAGAACCGAGAGCAGTAAAGGCATTAGAAGTGCCATTGCAGGGATTCTACGAGGATTTGAGATGAATTTTGACTTACTAGTCACGTCGCTGCTTACCATGTTATCATACCCTCGAGAAGTGTTTGGGTCTTGAAAGCCTCGCATTTGCGGTACGTAGTACCGGAGAGGGTTTGATAAGTGCCAGTTAGGGCGGACAGACATGAACCAACTAGATGACTTCATGCAAGGAGATACTATTTTACAAGGTTTTTCGCAAGGAACTATGATTATTTTCTTTGCAATAATCGGCCTCTCAATTGTTTCAGGAGTATTGTCAAGGAGATTTGTTTTTCCTAGACTAATGGATATGTTTTCTAAAACAGAAAGGATTGATGGAAAAACGTTGTTTGCACCAAGATCATTGGGGTGGATGATTGGAACTTTAGTTTTTGTTCAATTGATAGGATATTTAGATTCAAATTTCACTCCAATATGGGATGGAAGTTTCGTAAATCAAGTGAATGATGTTGTATTTACTGCATTCATCATAATGATGTTAATTGCTGCTTACAGATTAGTGGACTATCTAGACGCTTTTATCGTAGTAGAAGGTGATGACAATATTGCTTCAAGACGCTCGTTAGCAAGTGTAGCCGAATCTGTTGGAAGAGTTGCAGTAGTAGTAATTGGAGCATTCGTTCTTGCAGGGGTTGCAGGAGTAGATTTGAATGGACTAATTGCAGGTTTAGGAATTACTGGTTTAGCACTCGCATTAGCAGCAAAAGATTCTGTTTCAAATATCTTCGGAGCGGTTTCAATATTAATCGATCAACCGTTCAATGTAGGTGACTGGATAATAGTCGATGGAGTTGAGGGAGAAGTAGTAAATATTGGACTTAGAACTACTTTAATCAGAACTTCCGCAGACACAATGATTACTGTTCCTAATTCAAATATGGTCAATTCTCCTGTAGAAAATTTCAGTAAAAGAAGATTTAGAAGAATTACTCCTAAATTTGAGTTAGAAGAAGATAGTAGCCCAGCGGTTCTAAAGGAATTCTGTGATATCCTACTAAAGAAAGTAAATGATGATGCGAGATCAATAAAAGAAGAAGATTCATGGGTTCGTGTACAAACATTTGGAACTGCAATGGTTGTAGTAGCAGGTAATTTTTATTGTGTATCATCAGCATCTACGCAAAGAGAGTTGAATGAAGATATCCTAATGATGGCTAGAGAGACGGCTGAAAAACTAGAATTAATTTTCTTTGAACCACGTTTAAGAAGTAATAAGTGAGGTGAAAATTTGGCAATTCTTGTTCTCATCAGGCATGGTCAGTCACTCTGGAATGCAGAGAATAGATTTACCGGATGGACTGATATTGACCTCTCTAAAAAAGGTGAAAAGGAGGCAAAAGCAGCAGGTGAGAAATTAGAAAATGTATCATTTGATGTTGTTCATACGAGTGCCCTTATGAGGGCTCAAAGAACGGCTGAAATCATCATAAAAAATAATAAAATATCAGAAAATATTCCAACTTACAAAGATGAAAGACTCAATGAAAGGCACTATGGGTCATTACAAGGCCTCAATAAAACTGAAACTGCTGAAAAATATGGCCCCGAACAAGTGCACATTTGGAGGCGTTCATTTGATATCGCACCCCCAGATGGTGAAAGTTTGAAAATGACTGCAGAGAGAACCCTCCCGTACTTCAAAGAAGATGTACTAAAACATCTAAATGAAGGAAAAAATGTTCTTATTTCAGCACATGGTAATTCTTTACGATCAATTGTAATGCACATAGAAAATATATCAAAAGAAGATATTGTCAAATTAGAAATTCAGACTGGTGTTCCAAGAACATATGAATATAAGGATAATATTTTCACAAAACTCGAGTAATTAGTCCCATTTTCTCAGAATTGATGTTTCAGGAGAAGGGGCTAGTTTCCGGTATGAAAAGAATATACCTGCTGTAATTGGTACTAGTAACAATGGAAGTATTAAATCATCAGAATTTCCTACTCCGTACTGATAAAATCCACTAGCGGAGAAGAAACCAGTCATAAAAGACAAAGCAGCTATTGTTCTGTGGCTGAACATTGATTTTTGTAAATAAGGTACATCTTGGATTATTGATACCGCTGGTTCGGGCTTTCCAGATTGATGAGACACCGATTCTATTACGTCTAGTAAACACTGTTCATATTCCCAAAAAAATGCTCCTCCGCGAGGGGTGTAAAATATCTCTTTGGAAGACCATTTTGCTGGGGCTGTTGATTGCCAGCCTTCAATTAATGTAGAACGAAGTTCCGAAATCTTAACTTCGGAGTCACATAGAAAATATATTCTATTTAGGTCATGAAGAAGTGAAGAAAAATCTCGGACAGCTGGAAATTCACATTCAGGTGGAATTATACTATCAGCTAAACGTGGTCTAGAAAAATGAATATTATATCTCCCCGAATCATCATCAATCATATCTGAAAATCTAATGTCGCCAATTGTAATTATGCAATCTGTATGTTTTGTATGAGGAGCACGCCAAATGGTATTGGCACGTAATCTCGCTTCAATTTTTTCAAGTCTCTTATTCCACCTCTTAGCATCCCTGGGGGTAACTCTCGCATTTTCGACAGCACCGTGATATCTGCCTAGTGCTGCAGCAGATTCAAAAATAATTTTCTTAGATGTTTCTAAATCGTTAGAATGAATAGAATCATAAAGTTTAGAATTAACATCTCTAACCTCTTCTTTCCACTTTCTTATAGAAATAATATCCATGTCATTCCAATAATAACCACCCATAGGAATGTCACTTCCTGATGGTGCAAGGCTAATCCTAGCACGAAACCTTCCATCAGTACCCCATGGAAAAAATTCAGCTAGCCAGTATTTTCCACTATCATTTAATTTTAAATTAATGCCTCTTTCTGTATTAAATACTTCTTCAACAATTACATTTTCCGATGGGACTTCGCCCCAAGATTTCAAATCTGAAATTGTATTATTCCAATTATTCTCATCGATTGGTTCGAGCATTTTTGACTTCAAACCAATACCTGCAAAAATAAGCCATTTGAACCCTTTTGGTGCTTCATCAGCTGATTCAATTCGAGACATAGCAGCAGGTTTCCAACTATTCTCAACCTCCGACATACATGCTCACCCATATCTACGAAGCAGTAGTGAACTTGATGCAATCGGTCAGGGAATCTTTGATATGGTGTTGGTTTAGGCAAGAACATGGACGAGGTATCGGACATCCCCCTTGCAGTCGATATGGACGGTACGCTAATTCTAACTGACATGAGTTATATCAGTATCAGAAGAGTTCTACTGAGAAGACCATGGATGATAGTTAGTATGCTTTCCAAAGAGTTCAGAAATAAGAGAGCACAATGGAAGAGAGATTTAGCAGAAAAACTTGTATTTGATCCCGCAGAGCTTGAATATCATGCTGTATTTCTAGATTGGTTAACTGGTGAACATGCTCGAGGAAGAACTCTGATTCTTGCTACTGCTTCTGATAGAATCATTGCCGAACAAGTTGCGGCACATGTTGGATTATTTTCAGATGTGATGGCATCTGATTCTAAATATAATCTCCGTGGAAAGAAAAAAGCTGAAGCGCTAATAGCAAGATATGGGGATATGAAATTTGGTTATGCAGGAAATAGCCATCATGATTTACCAGTATGGGAACATTCAGGGCAAATTATTGTAGTTAATCCTGAAAAAAATCTACTTAACAAAGTGAATAATGATGCTCATATTGTATTTGAATAAGGAATCTTCAATCCAACTACTTTAGACACAGGAGATATTCCCTCGAACATGGGTCGAGCGCGCAGAGAGGCTGGTCGCCGTATTGACTCTGTAGCAAAATGGCTTCTTAAGTTTAGAATAATTTCTATCCCTGCTAAAATTTTTGCAAGCTCGAGTTTTGCTTGGAGTTTCGTATCAAGAACAGATAGAATACGAACTAATAGATTGAAAGATCGTATCTTAAATTATGAAATGCCTAAACATGTTTCAATCATAATGGATGGAAACAGAAGGTTTGCATGGAATAGGCAAATTGAAACGAGTATTGGACATAAAAAAGGTAAGGAAAAACTAGAGCAGGTTATGGATTGGGTGCTAGATTTAGAGATTCCATATCTTTCTGTATATGCCCTTTCTACAGAGAATATCAAAGAACGAAGTTCTGAGGAGTTGGAATCTCTGTATGCACTCTATTGTAATGGCTTAAATGAAATGGCTGAAGATCCAAAAATTCACAATATGAAAGTCAAAGTTCAAGTTGTGGGTAGGCTAGAAATGCTACCTGATGATGTAAGAAATGCCATATCAAACATAGAAGAAAAAACTGCTAAATACTCAAATTTCTTGTTTACTGTATGTCTTGCATATGGAGGCAGGGAAGAGATTGTAGATGCTGTTCGTAAGGTTGCAGATGAACATTCAAAGGGTGAAATAAAATTAGAAGAAATTGACACTAATAAGATTTCTAGTAAACTTTACACAGCAAATTTACCCGACCCAGACTTAGTCATTAGAACTAGTGGCGAAGAAAGAATTTCAAATTTCTTATTATGGCAAATCGCATATTCAGAATTACATTTTACTGATGTCCACTGGCCTTCTTTTGGCAAACAAGATTTGTATGAAGCAATAGAATCTTATCAAAGGAGGAAGAGAAGATATGGCAGTTGAAAGATGTTCAAAATGCGGTAGAGATGACTATCAAAGTCCTTCCTTAACAGTTGATGCTATTGCGACTAGGAATAGAAATGAAGATCTGGAATTATTAATGATAAAGAGAGGTTCAAAACCTCCGGAATGGAATGGAATGTGGGCATTCCCTGGAGGATTCGTAGATTATGGAGAAGATCCCGAAGATGCAGTGATAAGAGAGTTACTAGAAGAAACTGGAGTTCAGGGAAGATTTCCATTACCTCTTACTATACTAGGGAAACCTGGGAGAGACCCGAGAAAACATTGTATCGGATTATTCTATTTAGTTGAAGTTGATTCCGATTCAGAACCTGTTGGAGGAGATGATGCAGTGGATGCTAAATGGGTAAATATCAATAAATTAACAGAGCAAAATGTAGCCGGTGACCACTCTAAAGTCATTGATATACTTCGTGAATAAACATATCAGCAACAACATACTGCGAGTGTTATGGCACGTAAGTTAAAGATTGACAATGGAGGGAAAGTTTGGGCACCATATAGCCCAGGAATAACAGTCAGAGATCATATCTGGCTTGCGGGGCAAATAGGAATAGAAGGAGGAGATGATGTTGTGTCTCAAACTCAAGAAGCTCTTAAAAAAATTGATAATTTATTAGAAATTGCCAATAGTTCTAGAGATGACCTCGTCATGGTAACTATCCTATTAACAAATATTGATTATTATTCGGATGTTAACGAAGTATATGGTAAGTGGCTAGGGGAATCAATGCCACCTGCAAGAGCGGCTTATGAAGTTAGTAAACTTCCAGGTAATGCATTGATTGAGATTATTTGTGAAGCATTCAGAGGTTCAGGAACTGAATAAAATAGGTGAGTTAATATGAGTGTTTTCAAAGCTTATGACATTCGTGGATTAGCATATTCTGAGTTAGATGCTAAATTCGCTGAAAGATTAGGTAGAGCTCTTGTAACACACCTTGATGCAAAAACAGTAGCAGTAGCATCCGACATAAGAGAATCAGGGCCAGAATTACATCAAGCATTCTTGAAAGGATTAACAGACTCAGGAGCAGATGTTTTAGACCTAGGAATTACTACAACAGGAGTGCTCTATAGAGCAACAGTCGATCTGCCAGTAGATGCTTCAGTAGTAATCACAGCAAGTCATAATCCTCCAGAATATAATGGATTTAAGATATGTAAAAAGTCTCTACCAATGGCTGGTCAAGAATTACAAGAATTGAAAATAACTTTTGATGAAAATAACTTCAAAAAAGGAAAAGGAGTAATCAAAAAACTTCCTGAATTTGAGAAAGATTATTTGAAAATAGTTACTGAAAATGCTGGAATACCTCAACGTAAAATAAGAATCGCGATAGATTGTGGCAATGCAGTTCCAGGGCCATTAACAATTAAATTAATGGAAAAATTAGGAGTTGATTTAATTCCCGTACACTGTGAATGGGACAATAAATTTCCAAATCATCCACCAGATCCTACAAGACCTAAAAATATGGAAGATTTATCAAAAGCAGTTATTGAAAATAATGCAGAATTTGGTATCGGAATGGATGGAGACGGAGATAGAATTGGAGTAGTTGATGAAAAAGGGAGGTTTATTCATCCAGATAGATTGATGACAATTTTTGCGAAAGATATACTCGGAGAAAGAAAAGGAGGAACTGATTTAGAAAGAACCGTTTTCTTTGATGTGAAATGTAGTATGGCGCTAGAAGATGCGATAAGATCTGCCGGAGGGATACCAGTTATGGTTAGAACAGGGCATTCGTTTATGAAAAGAGAATTAAGAAACAATCCAGATTCACCTTTGGCGGGAGAAATGTCAGGTCACTTCTTCCTTAATGATAGGTGGCCAGGATTTGATGATTCATTATACAATACGGCTAGGCTACTCGAAATAATAGGTAGAGAAAAATCGCCTGAAGAAGGTGGACCATTATTCTCAGATTGGTTTACAGATCTACCAAATTATGCATCAACAGGAGAGGCTAAAGTTCCACTTACTAAAGATAGAGAAGAAACAATGGAAATAGTTTCTAATGCCTTCGCAGATTTACAAAAATCTACTGTAGATGGTGTAAGAGTTAGGTATCCTGAAGGGTGGTATCTTTGTCGACCAAGCAATACTGAACCTATACTCGTAATGAGAGCAGAGGCTACTAGTGAAGAAGGTCTTAAAGAAATTAAAGAAGACGTTGAACATAGATTAGGATCTGTAATTAACTTAAAGAAATTTCATGAATCTTAGCTTATTGATTGAAATCTCTTCATTAGTTCAATCATTAAAAAATATCCAATTACTGTAGCACATAGTCCACCGCCAAGTGCTGGATAAAAATTCCATCCGCGTTCAATTAATTCTGGCATCACAATAAATAATAATAATGATGGAAGAACCAACCAAACAATATCTCTTGAGAACATAATTATTTCTTCACTAGTAGCACCGTCTTGATTCATCCACATCATCGCAAGAACACTAACTAATGGTATAGATGCAAGTACTGCTGCAAGTAAGGTATCTCTCTGACTTAACTGGGCTACTGCAAGAATTACCAACGCTGTCAAGAGAATCTTAAAAGTATCAAAAATTAAACTTGACATTTGATGACCATTAGTTTTTCATTCCAATCCATGATGTGCAAACAATAGCGGTATGCAAACAATTAGCCCACAAACAGCTACGCATCCTAATCCACAAACTCCATTGAAAGCCGCATCTAATCCGGGATCTCCCGTGCCACCATAATCAGATGTTAACACACCATTAACTATGCCGATTACCCAGCCTAATACGAGAGAAGTGAGTACAAGCCATAAACCCTTTTTCTGGAATTGAAACATCTGATAACCGCCTATAATTCCTATTACAGCAGGTATTAGTTGAAGAAGCGCTGCGACAGCAAAAAGCATTATTGGTAGTTCTTCTATTCCTGCCTCTTCAACACCAGATAAGAAAGACAAAGCCGCGAGACCGAGGATATTCATTCCAATTTGAAAAATACTCCAAAGGATAACTAAGATCCCTATTACTTGAGCCGCGGGGCTTCTTTCAACCATCATCATTGTACCTGGTGTTTGGACATTAACCATTTGTGGCTGTGTCCCTACCTCACCTGAAAATACATCTTCTCCTTCGCCATTCATGCTTTAGGCTGATAAGTTAATGCACTTAGAAGTTGGGACGGATTAGATTTATTTTTTAATACCTAAAGCATCTAAAATTGGACGGAATTTAGTATTTGAACGATTTAAGGAATCTATGACCGGCATGAACCCTCCTGAAAGCATAGTAAGGCAGGCACCTCCACCAGTACTGTTGTGAGTTACTTGATCTACTGCGCCCCTATTACTAACTAATGAACTGGTATGACCTCCACCTACAATGGTAACAGCCGATGATTCGATACACATATTTAGAATCTCAATTGTTCCAAAGGCAAATCCGGGTAATTCGAAGTAAGATGCTGGCCCATTCCAGAGAATACATCCAGCATTAATCAATAGAGGGCTGATTTCTTGTAATGTTTGGATTCCTATATCGTATATTGGATTGCCCGTAGGTAAATCATCTACCATCATAGCAACTCTATCGCCATTTAATTCTACAGCTACGTCAGCAGGTAAGAGGAAATATTCTGAGTGATTATCATGAAGATAAACGGCCATTTCCCATGTTTCTTCAAAGGCATCGCCTAATGTATTTCGGATAAATGATTTATTTCCCTCACCAATATCTACTCCACTGGCCCACAACATCATATTACCAACAACACCGACAACAGGAATTGAGTCAATTATCTCCTTATCGATTAAATTCTTAGCTACACGTAATGAATCATCACACTTCGTACCACCTAATATGGCAATATATGGCCGAGGAGGGTCATTTACTGCGATTTGTAGATTATCTATTTCTTTAGCCATTAATCTTCCAGCGATACAAGGAACGACTTCTGAAAAACCGGTAAGTGAGGGGGAATTTCGATGCGCAGCAGCAAAAGCATCTGTTACGTAAACATCAATCAAAGGAGCTAACTTTTGTACAATTTCAGAAGTAGCTGTTTTCTCCGGCGACGCTTTCTTCATAGAATTCTCATCGTCATGCATTCTAATATTATCTAAAAATAACATCTCACCTATCTTGAGTTTTTTAATCGCAGTAATTGCTTTATCTCCACAAATATCTGATACAAAATGAATTTTTTTACCAATTAATCTAGATATTCTATCTGCATGTTGCGACATATCTGTGAAATCATTCTTACCAGGTCTTGATTGATGGCCAATCATAACAACCTTAGAATTTTGTAATGATCTAAGAGTAGGCAAAATAGCTCTTAATCTACTATCGTCAAGGAAGGCACCTGTTGATGGTTCTAGTGGAGAATTAACGTCTACACGATATAGAACTACTTTGCCGCCAAGACCGACATCGTCCAGTGTAAGGACGCCACTCACGTTCATGCCCACAGGCTAGGACTCTTTGACCGTAATGGTTGAATTGTCCTTACATACCTTCACCAATACCTTTGTGATTGACACTCCCACGCACAATGCATGGCATGGGATATGAGAGGATTGGTCGGCCCTGAAGGCGCCGATTGGAGAGTCCCTGTACAAGAATTAGAAAATCGTAGAGCAAGGTTATCAGTCGCTCTATCTGAAAGTGGGATTGAATCCGCTCTTATCGACGATCCTGTGGAATTATATTGGCTAACAGGTGGAAGGCAAAACGGGATTATTCTAATAGGTGGGAAAGATTCTGATGTTCAAACGACTCATTGGGTGAAGAGGTCACTTGAAAGAGCTAAATTTGAATCTGGAGGAGATGATTGTCCTGACCCAGTTATTGCTCAACCAAGAATGGCAGATTTAGCAAATTCTATTCGTGAAATAGGCGGGGTCCAAAAGCCTGCAATATTAGGAGGGAAAATACCTCATGATCGCTGGAAATTCATATCCAGTAAAATGAAATCACTAGTTGGTGAATCAAAAGATTGTACATCAATAATGTATGGCTTGAGAGAAATGAAGTCAAATTGGGAAATCGATATGCTTCGAGAGAGTGGACGTATTAACAAAAAAATGTTCGAATCAATCAAAGAAAAAGGAGGATTGGGGAAAACGGAGTTAGAAATGGCTGCCGTTGCTGATAATGTTAGTAGAAAGGCTGGCTTCGGTGGAAGAATAAGGATGAGGAAATGGCCAATGGATTGTGACAGAGTTGTTATTGTTGCTGGTGAGTCTGCATCTATACCCTCATATTTTGATTCTGCAATTGGAGGAGTTGGAGCGAGTCCAATCTCGCCTTTAGGATCAGGGCACGCCAAAGTCAAATCTAATTCTCCAGTTACTGTAGATATCGTGCATCTACATCGCGGGTATGTTTCTGATTGTACACGTATGTTCAGTGCAGGAGCTCTAGATAGTAGATGGATGGAAAGACTCGACCATATGGCCGAAATCCAAAAAGCAGTAGTTTCAAGCCTTTCTCAAGGAGACGATTGTTCTAAAGCTTGGGAAATTGGAAGTTTCATGGCAAAAGAAATGGGCTATTCAGATAATCTCATGGGAATGAATCCCGATAAATCTCATTTTTTAGGGCATTCAGTGGGATTAGAATTAGATGAAACTCCAGTTATTGCAAATGGATTTAATCGTCCATTATGTATTGGCGGAACGATGGCAATAGAACCTAAAGTAATATATCCAGATGGTTGCATAGGAACTGAAGACACTTTTGTAAGAACTGAGGATGGCATGGAATGCCTCACAATGGGAAATTCTTTTCCATTATTTACAGATTGGAATTAAACTATCAAGGGATTATACTAATTCCCGATACCTCTACGACGTGTCGTGTCTCAAGTATCTAATGCTGTTCAACGCCGACTAGCTAAGATCCTTAGGGAAAGAAAAGAGCCACATGGAAAATTATTCAAAGATAAAGAAATCTTGAAAGGTGTCGAGATAAGTGAATCAGGAATTGCAGAACTTTGGGTGAAACCTACACACCCTTACTGCCCATGTTGCATTAATGACTTGATTGAATTGAGAAAGGAAATTACTTCTACGAAAGGGATCTTAGCCTGCCATATTGAAGTAATCTCGATACCGCAAGCAAAAAGATGGACTGCTGCTATAAACGAATAGCCTGAAAATTATTTATCCTCTCTTTCCCATCTCTTCGATTTTCTTAAATTAACCTCATCAATCTTAGACTTGACACGCCTGGACAACCACCATACCGCGAATGTTACGGCTATAATATCGAAAGTAAGAATTAATAAAAATTCTTGATTACTCCAGTCAACCATATTTTACCTCTCATAATGGTGGAATGACATCAATATCGCAAGCTCCTTCCGGTATCATACAACAAGACAAAATCCCTCCATCTTCAATTAAAAATTCATCCAAGCCCGGAGGTAAAGGTTCGGGATATGGGACATTCCCTGAAATTAATCTTACAAGGCAAGTTCCACAATTCCCAGATGTACAATTTCTAGGTATATCGATTCCTGCGCGATCTGCAGCATCCACTAGGAACTCATCATCCTTGAGTTCAATAGAACGCAAAAGCAACCTTCCACGGAAGAAGCGGACTATAGCCATGATTCACCCATAGAGAGGGGTATCTTCAATCCATCCAATAGAAGAATTTGAATAAACTGATGCTCAACGGTCTTCCCAACGAGTCCAACGACCTGTTTGTTTATTGAAATACAGTCCCGCTTTCTTCATCCATTTGTTAAATTTAGTAGCCCCTGCACCAGTAGCAAGAATGAATTCTTCTCTATGTTCTTGAGCTTGGATATATCCTTTATCTTCGATTTTCTGTTCAATCCAATCTTCAATACTCATTAATCCACCAGACAACTTACTCGCTTCAACCGCTGCTTCAACTTCTGCGAAAGATGCTCCTGTCTTCTTTAGATCTCTTTTAATTAAGTCATCAACACTCAGTGATTCAGACTTCTTAGGAGGTTGAATTACTTCTAATCTTGGCCCTCTCTGAGGATCGATTGTTAACCTATCACCATTTTCTAATTTATTTTCTACAACTTCTGCCATAGGTGCCCGGAACTCTTTCTCACAATCCCAACAAATCAAAACAAAGTCTGTCATATCTTCCATGACATTTCCTCCTCGAGGATCCATTTCTTCTCCACAGTCTGGACATGCGTGCATACATAATATTGGAGCGATCTTGCGACGGAAATCAACTATATCTTGAGGAGTACCTGATAAGTCCAATAATTCATGATCTCTAGCGGCTTCAAGTCCTCTAGTCTCTAGTTGATCTCTGAGTTTAGTGCGCTGTTCATCTTTACCCTCTTCATCAAAAGTATTTTCTAATTTAACTATGAGTTCAACAGTCTTACCTAATCTATTCATTACTAATTTCTTTTCACGAAATTGCTCTACTCTAGCAATTCGTAACTGTTCTTTCTTCTCCAGAAGTTCTGAATGCAAATCTTTCTGTTCTCTCTTGAATCTCTGCTCTTCAATCTTGTCAACTTTCTTCACCCCACCGGTATCCGAAAGAACATCTGCAAGATATCTTTGCTTAGATGAAGAGCGAGGGCCTGATTTAACCGCGTCTAATACAGAGGTTGCTATTTCTTTCTTAAGACCATAATTATTAGTTAACGTCTCGACATCAAGATTTTTCAAATCGCCAACTTTAATTCCACCATCTGACAGGATTTGAGCAGTTTTTTCATCTATCCCACGGCGTAATAATGCGAGATAGGTGTCCTTCTTTGCCATATTAGTGCCCCCTTGCGCGAATGTATGTCCGCTGCGCAGTAGTCCCGCGGAACCATGCGTATAATATCAAGTCGCGGTCATAATTATCTTATTTATTCATTAAATGAAGATATTCTATTAGCAATTATTGCCCATTCTTCAGGTTCTAGCATGTCTGGTCTGTTTTCAAACCATTCATTAGAAAATGTATCTGGTGGATTTAACAATAAATCTTCCACAGCTGCCTTCCAACGTGATTTATGCCATCCTTTTATTCGACTAATTCTTCGAGGGACTTGAGATAATAATGTTCTAATTTTTTTCCGACGGCTTGAAAAACAATGTTGAGTTATTATCTTAAACATCTTACGAGAAATCTCTCCATTCTCCTGAGAACGATCTACTGGCACCAGAGATACAATTCTAGAATTAACACGAGGAGCAGGACTGAAAGCACCGCCAGGTACTTTTTTATCTAATTTAACGTCAAAATCGAGCCATAGCGATAAACCTAGAGGGCTTAGAGATCCATAATGTTCCATGGACATTCTTTCTGCAAATTCATCTTGGACAAGTAATACGACGACATTTAGAGGGTTTTTAAAATGATATTGTTGAATTTTATCTAAGACTGGGCTTGAAATTTGGTAAGGTAAATTTGCTACTATATGTGTCAAACCCAAAGGCCAATTTAGCCTAAGAGCGTCTCCAGAAATAATTTCTAGTTGGCCATTAGCATCTCCAAATACTCTATCTAAATGAAGAATCGCTTCCTCATCAATTTCTATGCCAAAAACATAGGCTTCATTTCTCAAAAGATATAATGTCAATGAACCGGGGCCTGGCCCTATCTCAAGAACTTTAGATTTCGAATTAATTGGGAACCCCTCTTCACTACAAATTTCAATAGAGCGAGAGATTATCTTCGTATCTAAAAGAAAATGTTGGCCCAATGATTTGTCGGGAACAATATGGTCTCTAAGCAAATCGACAAGAAGTCGGGGAGTTAAATCATCCATATTAATTCCTAATTAATTAGACGTACGTATTAGATGATCAAGAATACTACGATTGTTTAGTGGATCTTCGATTTCTATAAGGTACCTCTCTGCTAGTAACTTGACTGAATCAATTTCACAAGCCTCGTCTACTTCTGAAAACTCCATCCATCCGGCCATTCCACGGGATTGTACCATTTTTTGCGCCTTAGACTTGCCTATCCCTGGAAGAAGTTGGAAAGCATGTACTTTCAAAGAAATATTATTAGCACGATTATAAAATCCAAGATGTAGTTCTGAGTTATCCCTTATGGCACCAACTAGTTCATTGAGAAGTTCATCTTCACTGGTTGTTGAAAGATCACGATATCGGAGTAGAGACATTGGCCCTAGTTTATTTTCGGATACTGCAACTTTTGCGCCATTACTTACACCATCTTTGACTAATACTTTAGCACGAACCAAATATAGAGACGGTTCAGTTAGTGCATGTACTTCATGCCCAACAGGCCTTCTATCGGACATATCCAATATTCTCAAATGTGTTTCACCTGAAAAAGGAGATATTGGGCCATCTCCGGCCTCAGAAGGGGAACTCGCATGCATTACGCTCAACTACCTCAGACAGGTCTTTATTCAAGAATTAACTCATTGAAGAAACACACGAATTTCTATACTCAAAGTACGTGTTGACGAATGGTAGTAATGATATCTTCTACCTCTGAAGTATCCATTGCAATTCTTTTACTTGAAATTATAACTCTAACTCCTTTGACATTTAACGGAGTTAATTCTGCCAATTTAGAGCATATTTCAGGGTATTGAGATAGTTTTTCATTTTCAGATAGGGCATTGTATAGTGCAACGAAAACCTTAGCATCAGTTTTTGTTCCGCCACGATTAGTGGATGCTGCCCACTCTGCATGTTGAAGGGCCATGATTTGCTCATAGGAAAGATCTCCACGTCTTTCGCGTGCATCGGATAAAAGTTCACGTACAGTAGCAAAATCTACAAATTCTTTCTCACTCATTAAAATCATCCCTTAATTGGTTTAAGATGCTCCGGACGAGCAACTACGGTCTTTTTCATATTACCATCTTTGAAATTAACAACATAAGCTCGACCTTGCTTTCCTGCAATAGTACCTGTACGGCCTTGGAATCGACGGTGAGGCATGCCTTTGTGTTGCGCACCATCTAATACGATAGCAACTCTATCTCCTTCAGCATACGGGTACATTACTCTATTAATGAAAACTCGGCCTTTATCACGCTTACTTTTCTTAAGAATTGAACGTGTTCCTTGGCGTTGTCCATGCGTCCTTGTTACCATGATATCACCTTACAGACCATAGGTCTTGGAAGCGGTCGACCTGCCTCGTATTCTTAAGGACTCGGATTTGATAAATAACTCATTCATAGTGAATATCTTCAACATCTAGCCAAAGAACTGTGCATTCTTTGTCCCCTAACACGCTACGAACAGAGGGCACTGTTCGGCCTTCATCGGAGTGAACTAGTTCCTTGACATACGTTCCAGCCTCACATCTAACCGAAAATTGGATTTCATCTTCTTCAACAATAATATCAGAAAGTGAGACTACTTTTCTTTTCCTATTTTTCGCCGCTCGGCGGTGAGCGACACGCTTAGGAGTCTCTTGAGATAACTCTACACCTGAAAGCGACGAAATTGCTTCAATTGCTGTTTTCTCATCTGGTATGCCATCTACTTTGAATCGTATTGTATATGATTTCTCAGAACGACTTTCTTTGACTTTAACGACTTCTCGGCGATCTGACCATCTCAAACTATTAATTTCAACCTTATCTACTGCATTTTCATTTACTGCTTTCTGAATTTCTTCAAGATTAGCCAATCTAGTTCCTGGTTTTTTAATTTCAATAACAAAAGGGCGTCCCATTCCTAGGCATCTAACATCTATGTCTTCTCGGCCCATTCCATGGAAAGATGTATCTTCTGCACCTAAAGAAAGACGAATTGGCTCACCAATTAGATCTTGAACAGAATCTGGATACTGTAACCCCGTCTCATTACATGATTCACATCCTTGTGCACGTCCACGACAAGCACGGCATGGCCATCGAGTTTGAGGAAGATCTCGAATTAATTTACGATATCGCCCATACATGAACACAGGCCGGATATCTACCTCAACCATCAAAGTTAATCCATCTACTAAAATCATTAAATCTGGCCTTTCTTTAACATAAGTGACCCCATTAACTAAGTTTGAAAGTTTAGATTGTATTTGGCTGACGAATGAAGGTTTGAGAGGGGCAGAGCCAGGAGAGCCGTGTCTTGAGCGAATCCTATCTTCTTCTTCCACTAAATCCTTAGGTAGGTGAATGCCAAGTTGAATCGTTGAATGTTCTACTTCACCAATTTTATCAATAATTCTTACCACTATATTATCAATGTCATCAAATAAATTCTCACACATTGGGCAGAGGTCATTTTTGACAGATGATTCTAATTCAGAGTTTCTTTGATAAGCTTCTTTTCTTATTTCTTGCCCGCCTTCTTCTCCTTTTGATGCTGTGCGCCTTCCAGAAAGCCTCTGAACACAAAAATCACAACAACCGATACGAATGATATGTTCTATTCCTAGAGGTGCAGGGCACGGTGGTGCATCCCAGTTTATTGTTGCACCTTCAAACTCAAAATCATCGCCATCATACCAAACTTCCTCTTCTAAAGGATTAATTTCCAGATTTTCATCGACTTCTACCTCGGACTGACCATATCCTGCATCTGCATAAAGAGCCCAAGAATCCTCATCATCGGAATCGGCCTTATGATTATCTTCTTTCATCTTCATCACCTATCGAAAAACGGAGTTGACCCGTATATTCGATGTACCTGCGAATCAGAGGCTGCATTTCAGCACTTCGGATACTTAAATTACTGACTCAAAGATTTACCGAGTTCTTCACAAACCTTTCTCAAGTGGGAAAATGAATGTATTCCAGAGGAACAACCAGTAGGCCATTCAAATCTGAGACCATATCTCCCAACTAGCTCGACTTTCGGTTTTTCTAGCATTAATCGGGAAATTTCTTCTTCTAATTCAAGAATTTTCTGTTCATTCTCTTGCCTAGGCTTACACTTAGCACATTGACACCTAGATCTTATTGAGACATAACTCAATGTGAAAGATTGCCCGTCATCAAATCTCAGTACACAATCTTCATCACTGCGTTCCAAATCTGTGAGTATGTTTCCATCTCCCATAGTCGTCCGGAAGAGGTTTCATCCTTCAACATAAGGGACAGATAACTCTGCAAATTCAGCAATCGATAAACACCCCTTCATATTCTATGTATATTTCACAAGTGCATGGTATTGCTCAACGAGCCGAAAATTCTCGGACCGATTTCAATACCTCAAGCATACCAGATATGCGAAGATATCACTAAATCTGCATCGACTTCATTCTTGCGTTCATTCAAATCATTACCTTTGGAAAAACGATGTTCTGTGCATGCATTGTACGCTTTCTGTAGAAAGGTAGATGATATTGTCGACGGAGATTGGCTACCTAATTTATCCAACTTAAATGCTAAAGATTTGAGTTCTCTGAATGAAAGAGCAGAATACAGATCTATTGCTCTGGCGATAGAAAGAATGAGTGAACCAGTAAATGATGATAAAAGTCATTTTCAAAGAGTAAGAGCATTGTTATGGTTCAGAGATAATCTTGATTCTATAGAAAAAAATATGCCTGTAAATCATCCTATTTTCATTGCACTAGAAGATACAATGAAAAAGTTCCCTATTAGAATTTCAGATTTAAAATTACTCATTGAAGGAATGGAAGATGATTTATTTCCAACTAATTACGAAAATTTCGAGGATTTGAGAAGTTACTGCTTCAAAGTAGCCTCTACTGTTGGGCTAAGTCTCATAGAAATATATGGTTATTCTAATCCAGATGCACGAGAGTATGCTGAAGAAATGGGTATATTCTTACAAATGGTAAATGTACTTAGAGACATACAAGAAGATAGAGAAAGAGGCAGACTATATTTACCAACTGGCGAATTAGAAATGTTTGGTATACAACCGCAAGAAATTGAAAATACGAATTTGGCTAATAGTAAGAAATGGAAGCGATTTATGAAACACTACATCAGTAGAACACGGACGCATAAAAATAATGCTTTGAATTTGATCCCATTAATCGAAAATGATTCTAGAAGGAATCCTCAAATGATGTGTGCCGTTTACTCAAGTATTCTGTCTGAAGCTGAGAAAAGAAATGGAGATATCCTATCTAAGAGGTTACAATTGGGTTTTATGAAAAAAATTGGTTTCGCTCTTTCGGCTCTTGGATTATGGTCATTGTCTAAAGAATGATAAAAAATAATTTTTTATTAAAAATTATTTTCTTACTAAGATCAATGTAAGTCCTAAACCAATTGGCATTAACATAACACCGAAAAATATCGAGATGATTGATTTCCATTTTTCACATTCAGATTCAATACATCTTTTCCATATCCATCGAGTTACGAAGATATCACCTGCAACCATGTGAGCCCAGGCAGCTGAGGCTCCAGGCTTTGTCCCTAAAAGATCGGCAAGACCCTGTAAGGCATTTGAAGGATCTAAGGTATCTGAGATTAAATTAACTAAACCAGATATATCTGAAAGAGAGAGAATGTACCATATGGCAATAGGGCCGAAGAAAAACCAAGGACCCTGCATTAATTTGTGAGTCATCTCGTGATTAGGGTACAGCAACATTGCTATCCAAAAAGGTCCAACCCACATTGTGGACAAGAAAAACGATAAATCATAAACATCCATATTATCACTTCAATTAATTATATTCTTTATTTCTTCCAGTACTTCGGTTGTTGGCCAATAGGTTTTAGATGTCCAAATTATCTTTCCAAAAGTATCCATTATCTGAAGAGTAGGTGTCGATGGATAACCGAAGGAATCGTAAAATGAGACTGTACTTTCTAATCTCGATTCTAGATCGATTACCGAGGTATCTTCAGGAGGAAGTACCAGAGGCCAAGAAACAGGATTAGTTGCATTTTCATGATTACCATATACCTCTTCAACGTAAGAAACGGATTCAAAAGAAGGATATCTATGTATACTGAGTAATGAGGTATTGCTAATGTTTCCATTGTTAACCTCATCTGAAATTATGTCAGTCCAAGAATGGCATCCCATACAACCTGCAGCCACCCAAATCAAAAGCACTGGGCCTTCAGAAACATACTCTTCTAAGATTAAATCGGTATTATTTGAATAGTTGGACATCAATGGTGCTGTAAATGACATTCTCTCAGGTGGGGAACTAGAGGGGATTTCTTCATCAATAAACTCCTGTGTTTCAGATATGCATCCGGCCAGTACACTGCTTAAAAGAAGAAAAATAACCCCTAATGTCTTCATAACGATGCCACTGATTTTACTTTTTTCGGCTTCTTAAGATCTCCAAACCAAGTGTCTATCCCATTCCAGTCTGGTTCAACCCCTAAGTCAGAAAGCACTAGCTTACTAGTAATTCTTCCACTTTCAAATATCGTAGGGAGACCACTTCCAGGATGAGTACCTCCACCCACGAGGAATAGATTATCCAATTCTTCGAATCTATTGTGAGGACGCCTCCATAGCATCTGATCTAAGGAATGTGCTAAGTTGAATACTGCACCACGATAGATATCAGATGAGTTCCAGTCATCGGGAGTTACTATCGTTTTGGAGACAATTGATTCACGGATGTTACCAAAGCCAAGTTTCTCCTGCATCATGTCTAAGATAACCTCGCTATAATCATCCTTAATATCGTCCCAGACTATACTTTCATCAGTATTAGGAACTGGTACGAGCACATACAGAGTAGATTTCCCATCGGGTGCCATACTAGGATCAGTGATACAAGCATTCTGAACATATAGTGAAGGATCATTCCATGTTATTTTGTGCTGAGTTATATCTTTGAGATTATTTTCATACTCTTTAGATGCATAAATTTGATGATGGGGTTGTTGATATAACTTATCCATACCAAGGTATAGCATGAATGTAGAACATGAATATCCTTTTTTCTGTAATTTTTTATTGGACCAACGCTTTCGGCGTGAATCAGGGACCAGTGTGGTCATGGCATGAGCAAAATCTGCATTCAAAATTGTTTTCTTTGCTCTATATTCGCCCTCATCAGTTTTCACACCAATTACTGTTTTACCATCATAGATTAATTCTTTAACTTCGGTATTCAATTTAATCTCTACACCCATCTCAATGGCGATATCAGCCATCTTCTTAGTTATCGAACCTAGGCCTCCTTTGGCATGAAATATACCATATTCATATTCCAAAAAGGCTAATATTGTGAATAATGAAGGAGCATGGAAAGGGCTCATTCCAAGGTATTTGGTTTGGAATGACATAGCTAACCTAACTCTCTCATCATCAAATAATCTTGAGAGATCACTGGCTACAGAGGCCCATGGCTTTAGTATAGTTGCAACTTTCATTGCTCTCTTAGTAAACAAATCGGATGGACCCTTCCAAGGAGTTTGCAAACATATCCTAGAATAATCTAATTTCTTCCTATTTTCAAGTACATACTTCTCAAAACCTTCCGCGTTTTTATCTCCAGATAATTCTCTAATTCTCTGAGTCATTTGATCTAAATTAGATGTTGCATCTATGAAACCTCCTGCTCCAAACGTTAGACGATATGATGGATCCAGAGGGATAAGTCCGAGATCAGAATGTGCATCTCTACCTATTGCCTGAAAGATTTCTTCTATGACTTCAGGATAATGGAAAAAGGTAGGGCCTCTGTCAAATCTAAATCCATCCATCTCTACAATCTTAGTACGTCCACCTACTTCAGAAGATTTTTCTAACATTGTTACTTTAACACCAGAATGAGCCAATAACAGAGCAGATGCAAGTCCACCAGGGCCTGCTCCTACAATTAAGACATCTTGAGAAGTTGATACACTCATAGTTGTGCTAACGACATTACAGATATAAAAAAGCGTTTTTTATTTCAGTCAATTATTATCATTATTATTGAAAAAAATAAAATTGAAATTTTATTCTGAACAAGTCTTAATATACCTCTTCGGAAATCTGTATTTACAAAAAATACATCTATTAAATAGTCTAATATTTCCGCCGGGAGTTCATGCACAAAAGAAATGCATTGATTGCCTTAATAATGACCGCCTTTCTAGTTACATCACCCATAGTACTGGCTGATTCTAACGATGATATCCCAACTAATGCAGCAAATACTGGTGTACACGATTCACTAGTAGATGCTCTTGTAAAAGCTGATTTAGTCAGCACATTACAAGGTGATGGACCATTCACAGTATTTGCACCAACTGATCAAGCATTCATTGATGCTGGAATCGATTTAGATGCATTCACAACTGATGAAGAAATCGCTGTCCTAACAGATATCTTGCTTTATCACGTTCTCTCAGGAGCGGTTAATGCTGCTGATGTAACTGATGGATTGACTGTTGCAATGGTTAACGGAGATGATGCTTCATTCACAGTAACAGATGGAACTGTAATGATTGGAGATGCTACTGTAACAACAGCTGATGTCGCTGCATCAAACGGCGTTATTCATGTCATCGACAAGGTACTAATGCCACCAGCTGACTTGGTAGATATTGCAGCAGTTGCAATGTCAACAGGAGTACACGACTCATTAGTCGCTGCTCTAGTAAAGGCTAACTTGGTTGCTACATTACAAGGCGATGGACCATTCACAGTATTTGCACCAACAGATCAAGCATTCACTGATGCTGGAATCGATTTGGATGCATTCACAACTGATGAAGAAATCGCTGCTCTAACAAACATCTTACTTTACCACGTTTACTCAGGAGCGGTCAATGCTGCTGGTGTAACAGATGGATTAGCAGTAAAAATGGTTAATGGAGATTATGCTCAATTTACAGTAACAGAAGGAACTGTAATGATTGAGGATGCTACAGTAACTGCAGCTGATGTTATGGCGTCAAACGGTGTTATCCATGTCATCGACAAGGTACTAATGCCACCGGCTCCTTACACAGGAGTAGGTATTTGTTACAATACTGCTACACACATGATTGCAGCCGGAGCTTCAATGGAAGAATGTGGAGCATACATGTATGTAGAAAACTACAGCATGGGTGGACAAGAATTTACTGGATGCTACAACACTGTATCTCACGCACTTACAGATACTACACAATCAATTTGTGAATCATACATGTGGACTCCTCCGGTAGATATTGCAACAACCGCAATGTCAACAGGAATTCACAGTTCTTTGGTGACTGCTCTATCAGCTGCTAATTTGGTAAGCACATTACAAGGTGATGGACCATTCACAGTATTCGCTCCAACAGATCAAGCATTCGCTGATGCTGGAATCGATTTGTCAGCATTTGACACAGATGAAGAAATCGCTGCTCTAACAGATATCTTACTTTACCACGTTTATTCAGGAGCGGTCAATGCTGCTGGTGTAACAGATGGATTAACTGTAGCAATGGTTAACGGAGATGAGGCTTCATTCACAGTAACTGATGGAACTGTAATGGTTGGAGATGCAACTGTAGTGTTGGCTGATGTGCCTGCGTCAAACGGTGTAATCCATGTTATCGACAAGGTATTAATGCCACCAGCTGACTTGGTAGATATTGCAGCAGTTGCAATGTCAACAGGAGTACACGACTCATTAGTCGCTGCTCTAGTAAAGGCTAACTTGGTTGCTACATTACAAGGTGATGGACCGTTCACAGTATTCGCTCCAACAGATCAAGCATTCGCTGATGCTGGAATCGATTTAGATGCATTCACAACTGATGAAGAAATCGCTGCTCTAACAGATATCTTACTTTACCACGTTTATTCAGGAGCGGTCAATGCTGCTGGTGTAACAGATGGATTAACTGTAGCAATGGTTAACGGAGATGAGGCTTCATTCACAGTAACTGATGGAACTGTAATGGTTGGAGATGCAACTGTAACTACAGCTGATGTTATGGCATCAAACGGTGTTGTCCATGTAATCGACAAGGTACTAATGCCACCAGCTGATGAACCAGTTATCCCAGAAGGATGTGACTTCGTAATCGGGTTAAGTGATGATGGAATGGCTTTCGACAATACTGATCTAAGTATTGCTGTAGGCCAAACTGTATGCTGGATTTGGAATGATGCAGCTATGGCACATAACGTTGCACAAATCAGAGAAGAAGGAGATA
>Ga0315322_10000379_pt1 | contig 32692 bp, 27 predicted proteins | sample M110021515metaG_FD_203461 | JGI IMG/M metagenome (GOLD analysis project Ga0315322, IMG submission 203461) | Ammonia-oxidizing marine archaeal communities from Monterey Bay, California, United States - M1 100m 21515 | ecosystem: Environmental > Aquatic > Marine > Intertidal zone | place: USA...
GACAAAACTCGGGAGCGGCTTGAACAGATTCGCAATAATGTCTATTTCTTCATGATCAAGAATCAACTCAATTTTTTTATTGATAAATTCCTTTATTTCGTTTTCGAATTCGATTACACGTCTGGGAGTCATTAGGTGACTGACTAACCGGCGAAAATCTGTGTGTTGCGGAGGGTCCATCATGACGATTGGAGCAGCGTTTCCTTCAAATGCCTTCATTGCGTTTTGATCAGGAGTTAAACCTTGTGCTGAGCTGTACAACTCTGGATTGCGTACAGCCTCAAAAACATCTTCAAATCTTGAGTACACCCAAAAGTTTCCATAATGTGGGTGTTCGACCTTATGAACTGGGTCTTCATCTCTTAGCCAGCGGTAAGAGTCGTACGGGTTTCGCCAATCTTCACCTCCCCGTAATCTAAATTTTAGATCCTTATGAGTATTCACCAATGCTCCTATCGTGATGAGAAGATTACAACGTTTTCTGCCTGCACAGTAGTTCGTAGCAATTGCAGTACCTCCACCCTTAGTCCTAGGATGTCATCGTGACTACGACTGCCATACAAGAACCCAACATAGTAAAAGCGGAATTCTGGATTCGACCCCAGCATGTTATCGAAGAAGAACTTGCGTACTACCGGTCAAACCATCCAGTTTGTTTTGTGCCGGAACCATTTGCCCCCGTCGGCTCACCTATCCCGCAAGGAGCTGGGTCATGGATATTAACTAAGCACGAAGATATTCTTCATGCGTCAAGGAATCCAGATCTTTTTAGCTCCGCTAAGGGAATAACTATTCTTGATAGCCCTCCAGAGTTTAATGAATTTTTTAGCTCTATGATCGCTATGGATGATCCACGGCATGCGCGCCTTAGGCGAATTGTTTCAAAAGGTTTTACTCCACGCATGTTGAACCGCCTTGAAGACTCAGTTCAACAAGTTGCCTCTGAAATAATTGACAGTGTTTGCGAAAAAGGCGAAATTGATTTCATTGTTGATATCGCAGCGGCTCTTCCTCTGAAAATAGTGTGCGACCTTATGGGAATTCCAGCTTCTTACTATCAGGAAGTGTTTGATTGTTCAAATGTTATTCTCGGAGCAGGAGATCCAGAATATGTGCCTCCCGGTGGAGATATCCTCTCTGCGATTCTGGAAGCAGGAGTTACTCTTCAAAGCATCATGAATGAGGTTGCAGAATCAAAAGTAGGAAAGGATGGAGATGACCTCACAAGTAAATTGGTTAATGCCGAACTTGATGATGACAAACTCTCATCCGGTGATCTTGCCAGCTTCTTCATTCTCCTCGTTGTCGCTGGCAACGAAACCACTCGGAACGCTATTGGGTGGGGCTTGAAATACTTAACTGACAATCCTGAACAGCGAAAAATCTGGGAGTCAGATTTCGACAAAGTATCACCTACAGCTATTGAGGAAATCGTGCGGCTCGCTAGTCCGGTTACGTACATGCGTAGAACAGCTACCCAAGACACAATAATCAGGGGTAATGAAATAAAAGCTGGTGACAAAGTCTGCATGTTCTATCTCGCAGCAAACAGGGATGAAGATGTCTTTGATGATCCCCTCAAATTTGATGTTCTCCGACATCCCAATAACCATGTAGGTTTTGGAGGTCCAGGACCTCATTTCTGTCTAGGTGCACATCTAGCTAGACGTGAGATCACAGTTATCTTTCGGGAATTATTCAATCGCTTACCTGATATTCAAGCATCAGGTGAACCAGACCCGCTTGCGGCAAGTTTCATTCACGGGGTCAAACACCTACCAGCATCTTTCACCCCTCAACCAAAATAATCCCTTAGGAGAATAGGTAAATGGCATCAATTCCACAAACATTTAGTGACGTTAACTCTGACTGGTTAAGTGAAGTACTTCAATCCAACATCGCATCTTTCACTTCTGAAAAAATTGGTGAAGGAGTCGGACTGATGGGAGATATCTATCGAGTCTCCCTTGAATACGAAACTGACGCAGGGAACAAGCCAGCATCAGTCGTAGTAAAACTACCTTCTTCTTTTGAAGAGAACCGTCAGCAAGGTGTTGCCTTGGGAATGTTCGAAGCGGAAGTCCGTTTCTATGATGAACTCGGTAGCCGAACCGGCACAGGGCTCCCCGATATTTATTTAGCTACCATAGAATCTGGCACAGCGGAATTTGTCATCGTAATGGAAGACCTATGCGACCTAACAATGGTTGACCAAGCTGCTGGGATGTCCTATGAACAGGCTTTAGCGGCTGCAAAAGTTTTAGCGAAAATCCATGCGACGTGGTGGGGAAAGGTCCAGACCGAAGAATTGGAATGGATCCCATCTATGGTCGGTCCCCGTATCGAATACGTTGATCAGATTCTTCCGCAGATCTATCCAGTCTTCGCCCAAACATTCGAAAGCGGTTTACCTGAAGGTGGAGCGGAGTTAACGCAACTATTCAGTCAATCGTATTTGAAGCTAAATAAAGCTCTTGCGGAACGAGCCCCTTGGACGCTGGCCCATCAGGACTACCGCGTTGAGAATATGCTTTTCGGTGATGCATCAAAGGATGAAGTTGTCGTGATTGACTGGCAAGGAATCGGACGAGGGCCAGGCGCGTATGATCTCGCTTATCTCATCGGTGGTTCTATGGATACTGAACTACGCAGAACTCATGAGAGAGATCTTGTTGCCGCATACTATGCTGAATTGCTTGCCGAAGGAGTGAGCGATTATTCAGCTGATGCTGCATGGGAAGATTACGGTTTTGCCCATCTTCTCGGTGGTCTCGCAACTTCTATTTTTGCTGGTGGAACCTTAGATTTAAGTAACGAAAGAGGGAAAGAACTTATTTCCATGATGTCTAACCGGCACGTAACTGCAGCTTTAGATCACGGCGGAATCGAACTCATCCCCTAATTAAATTTCACAACGGAGAGAAATTATGGACCTATTTGAAGCTATGAGTTCGTGTCGGGCTATTCGATACTTAAAACCTGATCCGGTTCCCGAAGACCTTGTTGAGCAGGTTATTACAGCTGCGACATGGGCCCCAAGCCCAGGTAATTCACAAGGAAGAGATTTTATTGTGGTAACGGATAAAGCAAAGCGTGAGACCATAGGTAACGCCATTGAAAAGGCTATGGGAAGTCGTGTTGCAGCAATGGAACGTCCCGATAGAACTCACCGGCTGATGCTTGATGGAACCCAGCATCTGCTCGCAACGCTGAAAACCTGTCCAATGCTTGTCTTTGTTTGCGGTAAAGCCATTTATCCTTATGAGGCTCCGAGAGAATCTTTTGTGTGGTCATCTATTTACCCCGCTGCCCAAAATCTTATTGTTGCTGCCCGAGCATTAGGTCTCGGTACGGTTTTCACTACATTTCAGGGTGTTGCTGAAAGCGTGATACGTGAAACCCTTACTATTCCCGATGATGTACTAATCGGGTGCATGATTCCTATGGGTTGGCCAGATAGAAACTTTGGCCCACTTAATAGAGAACCCTTTGAAAATGTTATTCACCGAAACAGTTGGCAAGGTGATTTAAGAGAAACTCATTTACGGAGCTAAAGAAGCCCATTCCCCAGCGATATTTTCATCACCAAAAATTTCTAAGCCATCTGGGTTTCTACCCCAGAGAAATAGAAGGAGATTCATTGCATTGCTTCTGACGGCGACATCGCCTTTCGCATGTTCTCTTCGAACTAGCAGGCCGTCCTCACTATTTTCCAAAAGCCATTCCCCTGCCCCATCCGTTCTATGTAGATGGATGGACCCATTAGGGTATTTGAAAACTTTTTTCGGATTCGCTGAAAATTGCAGCGCTCCCTCTATATATTCATCCACCCCATCAGAGGCTACTTCGCCATCAACAGTGATGTGGTCAGCTACGGAGGTCTCAGCGTCCCACATATGTAGCAAAGTCTCATGGGTTATTCGACGCACAAACCATGCAACGTTCTGCTCTTTCCCCCAGGTCCAAACAGGGGTGTGAGGATCAATGGATTTAAAGATTTCCATCATTACTCCATAATTCTCAAGCGCCCACTCATGCACGTCTTTCTCTGGGGAGTTTGGGAAAGGTGTCTCTGGCCGTTCCAGACTACCTTCTTTAATAACGCCAGCGACAGCCCCATAGACCACCCCAATATGCGCCACTAGGTCTTTCAATTCCCACCCAGGACAAGATCCAACGACCTTAGTCTCATTGGAAACCGCGATTCTAAACAAACGTTCTGAGAAAACTTCTAAAGATGTAACTAATGAGTCTGTGTTCATAGACACATTCTAGCCAGAAACCGCTGTATGAATTCCCTCTACTAGTCTTTCAACATCTTCAACGGTGGTTGAGTAGCTAGTCATCCAACGAACTTCATTTTCTTTTTCCCAATCATAGAAATAACTCCACTCCTGAAGAGTAGCTATAGCTTCTTTAGGTAATTTCGCAAAAACTGCATTCACTTCAGTTGATTGCGTAATTTCTACATCCCGAATATCCGAAATGCCTTCAGAGAGAAGCTGCGCCATCTTATTTGCATGTGAGGCATGTTTCAACCAAAGGTCATCTTTAAACATTGCGGAAAACTGGGCTGCTATATACCGCATTTTTGAAGGCAACTGCGCAGATTGTTTCTGAATAAATTCAGCTGCGGAGACAAGTTCTTCATTGAAAACAACAATCGCTTCACCGTAGGCCATCCCATTTTTCGTTCCGCCAAAGCTAAGAATGTCTACTCCAAGGTCACAAGTAAATGCAGCTATAGGAATTTGTAGCGCTGCGGCCGCATTAGCGATTCTCGCTCCATCCATGTGAACACGTAACCCTGCTTGCTTCGCTATGTCAATTACTTCTTTGAGTTCTTCTACCGTATATAGAGTTCCGTATTCTGTTGACTGCGTAATAGAAATAGCTCCGGGTTGAGCATGATGAACAACTCCTAATATTTCAAGTTCTTTAGCAAGAGAGACTGGTTCAAGTTTTGCGTTAGCACTTTCAATATCTATCAATTTGGCACCAAGAAATCTTTCAGGTGCAGCGCATTCGTCAACGTTGATATGCGAAGAACTTGAGCAGATTACGGCTTCCCATGAGTTAATCATTGCTTGAAGGCCAACGATATTAGCGCCAGTGCCACCCCAAGCAAGCAAAGTAGATACCTCTCTTCCAAACAAGTCGTTCATTTCTTCGCGTAGTTTGGCGGTAATCAGATCATCTCCATAACCAATGGCCGATCCTTCATTTACTTCAATGAGAGCTTGCAGTACTTCAGGGACAATCCCGGAAGTATTATCACTCGCAAATGACGATAATGGTGGGTCTGGAAGCATGACATGACGATACCGGAACTTCTGTCCAAAGCCAGATTTATCGTATTTCTTAGTTGCAAATCTAATGTCTTTACCTTCAAGAACTGGTTCTCAGATCTGATTTCTTCAGGACTTTTTTTGTGTTGAACAATTTACACGTATCCTAAGCACATGCACACTGGCCGAAATGACGATAAAAAACGTGCTCGAACTCGAATTGGAATAACTACTCTTTCCGATGCCAGTGATGAAAATACTGGTTTTAACGTCAGCGTTGACTTTAAAGGTTTCAGCCAAATCAACGATGTCTTTTGTAGATCACAATATGATCTGGAAATCAAAACGTCTGATACGAAAAGATTCTATGACATGTATAGAAGACCACTTGCTAATTGGCGGGGAGCAGAAGGATATGGTCAACATGATTATGCATTTCGTAATGCAACCTGGCATGTGGCTGATATTTTTGCAGAACTACGGGAAATCGACGACCGCCGTGATGGGTTTTTGGACCCTCTTTCGCTTCTCAAAGATGGACCAGAAGAACAAATTGAATTTGACTCTATTGACGAATCATCTCGCGTTATTAAACAAGCAGCTAAAACTGTGGGTGCTGATCTTGTAGGCATCGCCCAATTCGATAAGAGGTGGTCATACACAGAATTATTCTCTATGAAGACACTTGGGCCGAAAAAAAATAAGTTAGATGAAGATTTATCAAATGTCATCGTGATAGGGCAATCAATGGACAGCCAGCTTTTAGACACAGCTCCATCAGCCTTATCGGGTGCAGCCACTGGTATGGGTTACTCTCAAGATGCTTTAGTACTGCTTACCCTTTCACAGTTCATACGAAATCTGGGTTATCGTGCTGTTCCCTCTATGAACGATTCTGCACTGGCAATTCCGTATGCCATCCAAGCTGGTTTAGGGGAATATGGGAAACACGGACTTGTGATTACTCCTGAATTCGGTTCAAGTGTGCGTTTCGGAAAAATCTTTACCGACATGCCTTTGACACCTGATAAACCTGTTCGATTTGGCGTACAGGAAATGTGCCAAATCTGTAAAGCATGTTCGAAAGCATGCCCTAGTAAAGCCATCCCTGATACAGAACCATCGCCTGTCACATTCAATCGTTCTAATGTTTCAGGAATCACAAAATGGACTATTGACGGTGAAGCATGTTTCTCTTACTGGGCAAAGATAAATACTGATTGTGCTGTATGTATTCGTGTTTGCCCTTTCACACGGGACTATACAAAAATCAAAAACCGTGCATGGTTGAAACTCGCTGGATCTCGTATGCGAAAAGTAGCGTTAAAAATCGATCAAAGATCAGAAAGAGGCAGAAGAGTCAAAACACGCTTCTGGTGGTCTAGAAAAAACTAGACGTCTAAGAACCTGTATGCGGCTATCGCTGAGCCTACTGACCCAACGAGGCCTCCTATCCCGAGAAGTAGCAAACCTATTCCCCAGACATCGCTACCGGTAACGGCAAAACTTTGCAAAATATTCAGGACACTGTCGCTTGATAGCCATTCCTCAAAAGCCCGATTCGCCCCGTAGACAGAAGCTGTTCCTAGACTCGCTCCGACAAGACCTTGGAAAGTACCTTCCAACATAAAAGGGATAAGGATGAACCAGTTGGTTGCTCCTACTAATTTCATGACTTCAATTTCTCTTCTTCGCGCGAACATGGCCATCCGGATTGTGTTCAAAATGAGTAGGAGACCTGTTGCTAGAAGGATGATCCCTGCCCCTAATACAACCCACCTGATTACATCAGTTGCTGTCTCTATTTTTGATATTTCATCTGTTGCTCGGACAACTTTTCTCACGCCAGGTTTGGTTTCAAAACTAGTCGCAATAACTTCAATAGCTTCAGCGTTTAGCTGAGCAGGCACCACACGGTAGGAAGGTGGGATGACGTCAACAGTGACGAGTTGAGTAATTTCAGGATTTTCTGGAAAGAAGTCTTCATTGAATTCTCGGAGTGCTTCCTCTTGGTCAACATATCTGTAGGTTTCTATGCCTGTAGAGTTCTCTAGATCAGTTTCGATCAGCCCTCTTTGGTTCTCCGAGATATCAGGTTGGATCCAGATTATAAATTCGACACCATCCTCCCATCTATCTGTTGCATTTGAAACCCCTTTTTGGAGCAATAGGGCAACTCCAAGCAAACTCAATGAAACTGCAACTGTTAGAACTGATGCAAGCGTTAATGTGAGGTTACGACGGAGATTTCTAGCAGTCTCTTTAATTAAGTAATCGAAGTTCATCACCATAGAGCTAATCCGCTATTCATAAACACCTCGAGCTTGGTCCCTTACGATTTCTCCGTTATTCAATTCGATTACTCTTCTTCGCATCGTGTCTACAATTCCCCTATCGTGAGTCGCCATCACCACAGTGGTCCCTGTTTCATTTATTCGTTCAAGGAGTCTCATTATCTCTACTGAGGTCTGAGGGTCAAGATTACCAGTTGGTTCATCTGCCAATAGGATCAAAGGCCTGTTAACGAATGCTCGTGCAATAGAAACTCGTTGTTGTTCCCCACCAGATAGTTCATGAGGAAATCGATGTGTTTTCTCTTGCAATCCAACCAAGTCAAGGATCGCTGGAACCTGATCCGCAATCACGTATTTGGGGCGACCTATTACCTCCAGAGCAAAAGCTACATTTTGTGAGACTGTCTTGTTTGGGAGAAGTTTAAAGTCCTGAAAAATACTCCCGATCTGTCGTCTCATATGTGGAATCCTCCACCTGCTGAGAGAACCCAATTCCTTTCCTGCTACATGTATTTTCCCTGAATCCGGGTCTTCTTCTTTATTAAGGAGTCGTAGGAAAGTTGATTTTCCTGAACCCGACTGCCCTACTAAAAAAACAAATTCTCCTTTTTGAATATCACATGAGGCATCTCGTAGTGCAAGCACTTCGCCTTTATAGACTTTTGTTACAGATTCTAATTTGATCATTGGGTTCTCGGGGAGTTATCGCCTTCCATGACGTTATCATTGGTGCCTTATTATTTTACGCAGGGTCCCTTATCATATGTCAGTTGACTCTGACCTAGACCACCGTAAATATGCTTCCATAAAGGAATCTATCTCTCCGTTGAGTACTGATTCGACTGCCCCAACCTCATGGTTGGAACGGAGGTCTTTAACCATCTGGTAGGGCTGCATAACGTAAGAACGAATTTGGCTCCCAAAACCAACGTTTTTATTTTCTCCACTAATGCTCGCTATTTCATTCTCACGTTGTTTCCGTTCCAGATCAAGTAGCCGTGCGGAGAGCATTTGCATGCAGCGATCCTTATTCTGGTGCTGACTGCGTTCATTTTGGCAGGAAACAACTACTCCGGTAGGAAGATGCGTGATTCTCACTGCTGAATCTGTGACGTTTACATGTTGCCCGCCAGCACCGGACGATCTGTAGGTATCTATCCTAAGTTCTGTTTCATCAATGATGATTTCGTCAGAAACTTGCTCAAAAAAAGGCACAACATGCATAGAGGCAAACGAGGTATGCCTGTTTGCCTGCTTGTTAAAGGGCGATATTCGGACAAGCCTATGAACGCCATGTTCTGATTGGAGCATCCCGTAAGCTCGACGTCCACTAACGATAAATTCTGCGGATGAGATTCCAGCTTCAGTCCCTTCTGATACGGCTGTTATCTCAAATGAGAATCCTTTCTGGTCAGCCCACCGTTGGTACATGCGCAAAAGCATTTCTGCCCAGTCTTGCGCTTCTGTACCACCTTCACCTGATTGTATGTAACACACTGCATCGCTCTCATCATGTTCTCCTGTAAAGAGCGAACGTAGTTCAAGTTCATCAAAAGCTTTGTTCGTTCCAGTTAATAAAGTCAGCGCTTCTTCAATAATCGATGGGTCATCTTCTTCTTTTGATAATTCCAAAAGCGTTTCAGCATCATCTATTTTTGTATTGAGCTGATTAAAGAGTTGCAGATCTTCAGTGATCTCAGATAGTTCTTGACTTAATTTCTTCGCCTGTTCAGTGTTATCCCAAAAGTCTGGTTTGGCAACAAGGTCCTCTAATTCCATTCGGCGGTCTGATATCTCCTCAATTCGAAGGTACAACAATGCTTCTTCTAATCTTCTGCGGAGTTGGTTTGGGTCAATAGTAGGTTCAGACATTTCTAAAATTCTAGCTCAGCTAGCGGCCTATAGTTAGGCGCTAGGTAAGCTCATTTCCCATGACACTGTTTATATTTCTTTCCAGAGTCACAGGGACAGGGTTCATTTCTTCCTGTTTTCTCAAATTCGCTCTTAACAATTGTTTGTTGTCTCACAGCTGAACTCTCCTCAATCGGTTTGGGGGCATCTTTAACTAGAGATGCTGTAGATTTTTTTTGAGTTACTGCAGCGATCGCTCCTGAAGCTATTTCGTCAGTACCCGAATATTTTATGTCGCTTGTTCCTTGTGATTCAGATTCGGGGTTTTGATGATTATCGTCTTCTCCAACCTGGATATGCGTTATGTATTTGACGAAATCTTCGCTTACTGATTCCATCATTGTTTCAAACATCTCAAACCCTTCTCTTTGCCATTCTGTCAATGGGTCTTTCTGTCCCATTGCTCTAAGATGTATGCCTTCTTTTAGGTAATCCATTGAGTACAGATGGTCGCGCCAGCGCTGGTCAAGGATTCGAAGCATGATCTGACCTTCAACTTGCCTCATGACTTCAGGGGTGATCTCTTCTTCTCGTTTTCCGTAGAAATCCAGAGCTTGCTCCATTGAATACTCATACAGTTCATTGATATCACTCATGTTGGAGAAATTTGAAACTCCTAATTCGTGTGGCCAAAGCGTTAAAAGCGCACTGGTGAATCCTTCAAGGTCCCATTCTTCAGAGTGTTCAGCCGAGCAGTGTGTGTTAAGCGCATCATCAATTGCTGCTGCGAAACAATCAATGGTTTCATCTCTTAAATTTTCTCCATTAAGTATCTCATTCCGTCGTGCATAGATTACTTTTCTCTGCTCATTCATGACCTCATCATATTTGAGAACGTTTTTCCGGATTTCTGCGTTTCTCTGCTCAACGGTGTTTTGAGCTCGTTCAATTGCTTTAGTAACCATTTTGTCCCCAATGGGAGCATCATCTGGAAGTGCTTTCTTCATAACCCATTCCATGGCCCCTGTCGCAAACAGTCGCATTAATTCATCTTCAAGCGAAAGGTAAAATCGGGATTCACCTGGGTCACCTTGTCGTCCTGATCGTCCCCGAAGCTGGTTATCTATTCTCCGACTGTCATGCCGTTCCGTTGCAAGAACGTATAAGCCACCGAGTTCTTTGATTTTCTTTCCTTCAGTCGTACAGACTGGCTCGTATTTTGCGAGGAGTTCGTCGTATCTTTTCTTACCGGAAGCATCATCTAAACTCAAACCTTCAGCTAAGAGGTCTCTTTCTGCTAATCCTTCAGGGTTACCGCCAAGAATGATATCTACGCCTCTTCCTGCCATGTTCGTAGCTACGGTTACAGAACCGATGCGGCCAGCTTGAGCAACGACATCAGCTTCGCTCGCGTGAAGCTTGGCATTTAAAACTGAATGGCTAACTCCTCTCTTGTTGAGCAGGTCTGAAACTAGTTCGGATTTTTCTACCGAAATAGTTCCTACGAGAATTGGTTGCCCTTTCTCATTCCTGTCAATAATGTCTTCAACCAAAGCATCATATTTTCCATTTTCGGAACGATAGATAAAGTCAACTTGATCTTCTCGAATGATAGGGAGGTTCGTCGGAATTGGTACGACATGCAGTCCATATGTGTTGTAGAACTCAGCAGCTTCGGTTTCTGCGGTTCCTGTCATGCCTGCCAATTTTTCGTAGAGTCGGAAATAATTCTGAAGGGTTATTGTCGCTAGAGTTTGATTCTCTTCCTTGATTTTGACTCCTTCTTTCGCCTCAACTGCTTGATGCAGCCCATCGCTCCAGCGACGACCATCAAGAACTCGTCCAGTGAATTCATCAACGATTTTCACCTCATCATTGGCAATGATGTATTCCTTATCTTTGTGAAACAATTCTTTCGCTTTTAGTGCAACTTGAAATTGGTGTACGAGGTTTGCCGATACACCTTCATAGAGATTCTCTATTCCCAAAGCTTTCTCAACAGCGTGCACTCCTGCTTCTGTTGGAGCAACTGTGCGTTTTTCTTCATCGACTTCATAGTGTTGATCTCGCTGGAGGTTATCCACGATAGAAGCGAATTGGTAATAGGTTTTCGCAGCGTCAGCAAGCTTGCCGCTGATAATAAGAGGTGTCCGAGCCTCATCGATAAGGATGCTGTCGATCTCATCAACTATGCAATATTGATGGCCTCTTTGAACTTTTTTGTCTGCGGACATGGTCATGTTGTCGCGGAGGTAATCAAAACCGAGCTCATTATTGGTCCCGTATGTAACATCGGCTTGATATTGAATTCGCTTGTGTTCCGTATCCCGATTGCCCGGTACAACGAGTCCAACTTCTAGACCTAGCCAACGGTAAATTTGCCCCATCCATTCGGCATCTCGAGTTGCGAGATAGTCATTTACGGTAACTACATGGACACCTTTACCTGCTAAAGCATTGAGGTATATGGGCAAGGTTGAAGTTAGAGTCTTTCCTTCTCCAGTCCGCATTTCTGCTACCCACCCGAAATGGAGTGCAGCACCTCCTATGAGTTGCACATCGTAATGCCTTTGCCCAATGACTCTCCAAGCGGCTTCCCGAACAACTGCGAATGCTTCTATTAGAAGGGCATTTATGCTTTCTCCTTGTTCAACTCTTTGTTTGAATTCTTCTGTTTTTGCTTGGAGCTCTTCATCACTCAGCTCACGCATCTCGGGTTCTAGTTCATTTATTTCAGGGACAAGGTCTTCTAGGACTTTAAGTTTCTTTCCTTCGCCTGAGCGGAGAATTTTTTTCATTGGGTTTTTAGCCATGACTACCTGTTCCTAACGCCCGCAGTTGCTTTCACTATAGATATACAGAAAACCATAATTCCCATTCTAATAACGATAATGGTCAGGCTTGTAAGGCCCCTCAATTGATACGTCAATGTATTCTGCTTGTTCTTCGGTTAGCTCTGTAAGCCTCACTCCTAATGAGTCAAGATGCAACCGTGCTACTTTCTCATCTAGAATCTTTGGAATTGTAATTACTTCAGGTTTGTAACTTTCTGCATTCTCGTAAAGATCGATTTGTGCCATCACTTGATTTGTAAAGCTACAACTCATAACGAAACTGGGGTGTCCTGTCGCGTTTCCAAGGTTAAGTAGGCGCCCTTCAGATAGGACAATCACGGAATGTCCGTCAGGAAAAACATACTCATCCACCTGCGGTTTAATTTGAATTCTTTGGACATCGGACATTTTTTGCAACCCAGCCATATCTATTTCATTGTCAAAGTGCCCAATATTTCCGACAATAGCTTGGTGTTTCATGCGAGCCATATGTTGAGCGGTGATTATTCCTTTGTTCCCAGTGGCTGAGATAAAGATATCTGCACTTTCCATTACATCTTCTAGCTTTACAACCTGATATCCCTCCATGGCTGCTTGCAATGCGCATATTGGATCAACTTCAGTTACTACAACTCGAGCCCCTTGTCCGGCTAGCGAAGCTGCGCAGCCTTTGCCGACATCGCCATAACCCAACACACAGGCTACTTTCCCACCGATCATGATGTCGGTAGCGCGATTTATGCCATCGATAAGTGAGTGCCTGCACCCATAAAGATTGTCAAATTTAGATTTGGTGACAGAATCGTTGACGTTGATGGCTGGGAAGAGAAGATTTCCTTCTGATTGCATTTGGTAGAGTCGGTGGACACCAGTTGTTGTCTCTTCCGAAACTCCCTTTATGCCAGCTGTAATAGATTTCCAGTCGATACTTTCTTGGTCGCTGATCATCTGCATTCTGTTTAGGAATACTTTCCATTCTTCCGAATCATCTTCCTCAGGGTCTGGTACATGTCCTTGCAATTGGAACTCAAGCCCTTTATGCACCATTAATGTAGCATCTCCTCCATCATCCAAAATAAGATTTGGGCTTCCACCGTCATCCCATTTGAACAGTTGTTCTGTTGCCCACCAGTAGTCCTCGAGGGTCTCGCCTTTCCAAGCAAAGACTGGTATCCCTTTAGGTTTGTCAATTGTTCCTTCAGGACCGACGGCAACTGCAGCTGCAGCGTGGTCTTGTGTCGAGAAAATATTGCATGAAACCCACCTGACCGCTGCTCCGAGAGCAACTAGGGTTTCTATTAAGACTGCTGTCTGGACTGTCATATGCAGCGACCCTGCGATGCGCGCACCTTTAAGAGGTTTCGTGTCTTCAAGTTCAGCGCGAAGAGCCATCAAACCTGGCATTTCATTTTCGGCTAAGCGAATTTCTTTTCTTCCGAAATCAGCTAAAGATATGTCGGCTACTTTAAAATTGTTATTTGGCATGAGCGCCCCTTTTGCTTCACGAAATTTGTGGCTGGGGTCTTCTGACACCGCTCAACAGCCATACGCATTCTACTATATTTCATGATACTTCTGGCAAGGGCATAACCAGTTCAGTTAAACAATTGACGAACTTAATCGTTGAGCAAGTCTGTATGTCGTTCCTCTGAGATCTCTTCTGCTTCATCGATCAGCAGGACAGGAATCCCTTCACGTATGGGGTATGCCCGCTTTAGACGTGGATTGTAAAGGATATTTTCATTTTCGAAATACATCAACTCTCCCTTATCTTCTGGACAGGCGAGTATTTCAAGAAGTTGCTGGTCTAAAGCCATGTTGAGATACTATCTCTTTAACTTCATTTGGCATCACTTGATTCAAAATCAGCGATTAGTTCTTTAATCACTTCCAATTGTTTTTTTAGCATAGGTTCATCAAGTGTTTCTAAATTCAAGCGTATTAAGGGTTCAGTGTTTGATGGCCTCAGATTAAACCACCAGTGCTCAGATGAAACAGTTAGACCATCAAGTCTGTCTTGTTGTTGATCTGAAAATATATTGGCGATGAAATCCAACAAACCGCTGGGGTTTCCAATTGTGAAATTGATTTCTCCAGTTGAATTATAGGTTTCAAATTTCTCTCGAAGTTGCGAGAGGGGCATTTCCTGTATGCTCATTTGTTCAAGGACAAGCAACGCTGCGATTATGCCTGAATCAGCACAAAAATTATCTCTGAAGTAGTAGTGGCCAGAATGTTCACCGGCAAAGGCTGCTCCGGTTTCTGCCATTAATCTTTTGATGTGAGAATGCCCTACTCTGCTTCGGATCGGCGTACCTCCCTTAGCGGAAACGATCTCTTCAACTGATTTTGAACAAATGAGATTATGGATTATTGATGCCGAAGGTTCTTTTTCTAATATCCCGTTAGCGACGATCGCTGTAGTGGTTGACCCAGATAGTGGTACTCCTAGTTCATCAATTAGAAAGACCCGGTCAGCATCACCATCGAAAGCGAGTCCGATGTCTGCTGAACTTTTTAGCACTTGCTCTTTGAGGTCAGTTAGGTTCTCTGGATTTAGCGGGTCTGCTGGATGATTAGGGAAAGTTCCGTCAAGTTCCCCGTAGAGAATGTCAACTGTCGGGGGTATTTTTTCAAATACAGCTGGGACGATAAGTCCACCCATTCCGTTTGCTGTATCTGCTATTACTCGGAATTCCTTTAAATTTTCGGCATCTATGAAACCAACCACATGGTTGACAAAATCTTCAAGTACGTCCAGTTCCTGCAAGCGACCGGGATGCCCGTAGTTTATATTTAACCCATCTATTTCCGAATCCCAGTTCTTCGCGAATGACCGGATGCGTTCAAGTCCTGAGCCTTCTCCTATGGGAACTGCGTTTGCTTTACAGAGTTTCATGCCGTTGTATTCTGCTGGATTATGTGAAGCAGTAAAGATTACTCCCGGAGCGGAGAGGTGCCCTGAAGCAAAATACAGCATATCCGTTGAGCAAAGACCTAAAGATATAACGTCAATCCCCATAAGCGTTATCTGTGAAGTAAACGCCTCAACTAAATTTTCGCTTGATGGTCGCATATCAAAACCCACGAGAATTTTCCCACCTGATAAGGAATTTAAGTCACATTCTTCATCAAGAAAACAGGCGAAGCCATAGCCGATAAGCCCACAGGTGATGGGGTCTATTTGCTCTGGGTACAGCCCACGAATGTCATACGATTTAAATATTGCATCAATATCACCCATGATTTCACGGTAGTCACTCGATACGCATTAACACACGTTATTCAGTGTTTTGTCTCAGAATAAAGATTCAGTCAATAACTAGAAGTGAGAAAAGTGTCGTCACGTTGAATCCGACATGCGCCCAGATAGCCGGAGCCAGCCTTCCTTTTCGTTCGTAGAGCCAAGCAAATAGCATTCCGACAACGAAAAGAGCTGGGAAAAGCAGCCACTGGAAGTGAATAGCTGAAAAAATCGCTGATGAAATAACTATCGAGAAACGAATAACCGCTTTTTCTGACGTAAACGAATTATTGCGTTTCCGGAATGCACCATAGAGAAGGCCGCGAAAAAATAATTCCTCAACTACTGGAGCGAGAATTCCAACAGTAACTATCAGGGCAATTATCCCTAAAGGGGAAGTTGCCCTGTCGCTAAGGTTTCTAGCTGGTTCGCTAATCCGGTCAACATCAATATTGAAAAGCCACACGAATGGGTATGTAACCAACGGAACGAGTATTAATTGCGCTGCTATTCCACTCATAAGCCCAAGTGTCACGTCTTTGCGTTCCATAAGGAAAAGGAAATCGTGTTTTAGGCTTTTACCGTATGCGTTTGCTGCAAACACTACGGTGAGGCCAAGTATGAGTTGTTGGGGAAGACCAACTAGCGAAATCCCCCACATTGGCAATTCATCCCACTCCTCATAGCTTGTAGTCGCATAGAGAACATTGATTGCTACCACTGAAGCCAGCAAACTGAGGGCGTAACCAAGAAGAACTTGACCAAGTCCCCAACGACGCCAATCATTCTCTATCTTTCCAGGTCGAGGAAAAGATAGAGAACAGTCTTGTCTATCATTCTCTTCTTGAGGGGCATCAGTCACAAGAAGATAATAACCGATGCCCTCTTTGATCAACCTCTTGAATAACAAGAAAGTCATAACATATCATTCCGACTGATTCAATGAGCTTAGATTCCACTACGATAGGTGTATGAAAGAAAGCCTTCCTCCTGCTCCTAAGAAGCAAGATAAAGAAGAGAATAATGAAAATGAACCTGCGAGTAATCCTTGGCGACGCCGCATATCGTATCTATTCGCTTTGGGAATTCTTCTTCTTTTCTTCTTACCGAACTTATTAAACAATGACGGCGATAAGGATATACCCTTTCAGGAATTCAGAACACAAGTTATCAACAATCAAGTTTCTGAAGCGGAATTCAATAACAACACGGGAAAGATTTCTTTCACTTCTATAGAGGATGAGAAATTTAAGACATCTGGTCCACTTGAACTATCCAGTGAAGACGAGAGGTTATTTCTTGACAATATTAGCGACTTCAAGTTCCACACTCCCGGGTCAAATATCTGGACTGGTTTTATAATTCCAGTTTTGGGACCGCTCGCACTAATCCTTCTTTTCTTCTATTGGCTTAACCGAAGAGCACAAGGACAAATGGGTGGCATCATGTCCATAGGTCGCTCAAAGGCGAAAGCGTATACAACAGAAAGGCCATCAACGACATTTGATGATGTCGCTGGGTACGGAGGAGTCAAACTAGAAATCCAAGAGGTTGTTGACTTCCTTCAAGATTCCGAGAAATTTGCTGAAATCGGTGCCCGAATCCCTAAGGGAGTTTTACTCGTAGGGCCACCTGGGACAGGTAAGACACTGATAGCTCGAGCAGTTGCAGGCGAAGCAGGGGTTCCATTTCTTTCTGTAACGGGCAGTGATTTTATGGAGATGTTTGTTGGAGTTGGCGCTAGTAGGGTCCGTGACCTCTTCCAAACTGCTCGGAAAATGGGCAGCGCTATTATATTTATCGATGAGATTGACTCTATAGGTCGCAAACGTGGCGCTGGATTAGGGGGCGGGCACGATGAACGTGAGCAAACCCTAAACCAAATGCTGGCCGAAATGGATGGGTTCGAAGCTACCGAAGGAATCGTAATGATGGCTGCAACGAATAGGCCTGATATTTTGGACCCTGCTTTACTCCGGCCTGGTAGATTCGACCGTCAAGTCATCGTATCTCTCCCGGAGTTAGAAGATCGTGAACAAATTCTTGAAGTTCATGCAAAAGAGAAGAAAATGGCTGACGACGTTGAGTTAAACGTTCTTGCAAGAGGAACACCGGGGATGAGCGGAGCTGATCTAGCGAACTTAATTAATGAGGCAGCACTTATAGCAGTTCGAGGTGGGGACAAATCAGTTGATTCAGAACATCTTGAACAAGCAAGAGACAGAGTCCTAATGGGCCAAACCCGAGAAGCTACTGTCTTAAATCCACATGAGAGAGAACGAGTTGCATACCATGAAAGTGGTCATGCTCTTGCAGCAGCTTTCCTTCCAAATGCAGATCCTCTTCACAAAGTATCTATCATCCCTCGTGGTATGGCCCTTGGTGTAACGATGACCCTACCAGAAGAGGATCGATACCTTCTCCAACAGAGTTATGTTGAAGATGAACTGGTTAAGATGCTCGGTGGTCGTGTAGCAGAACGCATTGTGTATGGGGAAGTTTCTAGTGGCGCCGCTGACGATCTCGCAAGAGCAACTGAGATGGCTAGGAAAATGGTTCGAGAGTGGGGAATGAGCGATCGAGTAGGTCCTATGGCCTGGCGATCACACGAACAGGTTTTTCTCGGTGAAGACATGGGACGAGGACGTGATTACAGTGACGAAATGGCCAATCTTATCGACGAAGAAATTGAACTAATTCTCCGAAATGCTGAAACAAGATGTTATGAATTACTGCAGGAAAATAGGCAAGGTCTTGATGACCTAGCCCAATCTCTACTGATAAATGAGACCTTAGATAGTAAGGAAGTTTTCGTACTACTTGGAATAAAAGAGTCAAGCCCAGAAAACGAATCGGGTACTCCGGAAGCATCTGCCAGTCCGGGAAATGTTGAAATCCCTGCATTCCAGACGTATAGCAAACCAGAGCAACCTTAGAACTTCCTTTCCTATGGCTGCCACCATTCTTCTTGTCTTGGTACTTGGAGGCGTTGCATTTGGTGTATCTTTTTGGGCCAACAGAAGAAAACCAGATAGCCCTACAGTTCCTAAATTCGTCTTGCCCTTTCAATTAGATCGCCATGACTTTGAAAGGCCAGATTCGGAGTGGCTATTAGTTCTTTTCTCATCAGAAACCTGCGACTCTTGCTTAACGGTCCTTGCACAAATTTCAGACTTAGCGATTGTAAACCTACATACTCAAAATGTTGAATTCCCTTCTCAGGCAGCTATCCACAAAAAGTACAGTGTTGGGTCTGTTCCGAGCCTACTTCTTACAGGTCCGAAGGGAGTCGTTGAGTGGTCTTTCGCTGGAGTTCCTCCTTTAGGCGCTTTATCTGAAGCTCTAGAGCAGCTCGGGATTGTCCCCCCCGAAATGGGCCAACAAGTTGAAATCTCTTAGTTTGTTCCCGTTATTGCTCGTAGGTGATCTGGCTTACTTCAAGTTCAACTAATTCACTTGCCCCCACCGATAAACGGCCCCATTGCCCTTCCACTTTGGAGCCCAAATATCGTTCAACACTGACAGGCTCAGATGAAAGAATTCGAATTACTGAATTCTCCGGAATTCCTAATTGTTGAAGGTCAATTATCTTGCGCGAAGATGCTGAGACTTCAATAACTTGAGATTCATATAATTGTCCTTCAGAATATGCATAAAGTTGCACTACGGTAAGCCTGTCATCAGCAGGGTGAACAATTGCTAATTGCCCTTCAGAGCCTTTTGCTATAGCAAAGTGTTCTTTCGACGCAAGGTCTACTCCCAAGGCAGAGCCAGAGAGTTTCTGTGGAGTTGTTGAGGAGATCATAAATCGCTCACTAACAATAGGCGTACCATTTATGCTGCGAACCACAACCCAGAATGGAATACCTTTCGGCACTCTTCCGGAAGCATCTACCCCATTCATTGCATCTGAGGAGACTTCACCATGATTAAAGATAACTTCTTCAGAGCTTCCTGATTTGATGCTAAGGCTTATGGGTTCAATGTATGGGCCAGTTTCAATGTCAGAGATGATTTCCACGTCAACGACTGCTTCTAAAGTATTGGAGGGGTTATAGATAACTACTGATGACCGGCTATCTAAATCAAAACCTCCGGGGAAAATCCAGAGTTCATTCAGGCTCGGTGATCCTATCGCTGCACTAAGTCCAAAGGGCTGAAACTCATCTCCATAAACGATCAGTCGTTCTGCAACGACGCGCCCTATTCTCGTTTCCACTCTTGCTCCTACTGTTTCAGCAAGCGTTACTACATCTGTGATATCAATTGGCAATAAGCTGCCCGGTGGCAGAACTAACCCGCTATAAGCATCGGGTCGACGCGTTCTTCCATCTGCTGTAAAAGTGATATCAAGTACTGCATTATCTGGGAATGGATTCAAAATAGTGATGATTTCCCGAGTCCCAGTTTGAGTTGTTCCAGCAGCGAAATTCCATTCAGTTGAAGCATTGGACGCGCACGGCGACTGAGTCACACCGACCTGCCCTGATAGCCGGTGTTCAACTACTAGGTTCCCAATATCCGATTGAATGAAAGCAGCAGCATATTCTCCGGCAACTCCTTCAATCTCTGACAACGTTTGTGAAATGATTGATCGTTCCGGAATCACAATTTCTGCCGTAACTGATTTCAATTGTAGAGTTTCCGGACTTTCCCCTCGTTCTGTTTCTCCATCTTCGGAATTTGATTGTTTCGGTGACAAGACGGGGATAACTGTAATTGATGCATGCGCCAAAGAATTTGAAGGGTTCCCCAGAAGAATCTCGTGGTTTGCGATTCCGCTCCCCCCGACTGTTCCCGAAACGCAATACCAGGTTGAAGATAAGTCCGTTTCTTCTCCCACCAACAAAGCTTGATTACGTTCAAATCCCTTTTCTTTAAGGGCGGCATCTCCGCCTTCTTCAGTTATCAATGCGGAGATTATTAGAGCTGCAAACAAAAAGAAGGCCGGCCAGCGAGTTACTTTCATTGCTTTACCCTTCTAGCTGCTGCCAAGGACCTAATTAAACCAAAAAAGGCTACTAGCCATAGCAGGGACTGTAGCGACATCAAAAGTTTGTGCTTTCCGTCTGTTCTATAGTTCAGTTCAATCAAACCTGCCTGCTGAGGCGAAAATCCGGTTCCCCAATCCAACGCAATATTTGATTGGATTGTTTCCCCGTTCAATTCCGCTTCCCAATTGTTTGAATATGGGAAAGCTAGAAATACTTCAGAAATTGAAGTGGTCATAGCTTGATAAGCTTTTCCCTTTGTGCCCAGAGGCATTAACGGTGAAGTAAAGATTTGCTGAGTTCCGGACGCATACGTGCGAAAATCATCCGTAACGATTGAATCGTTTTCGATAAGCGAAGCAAATCCAAATGTGGAGAGATTTCGGTAACGATCTACGCCGGGTGCTATTTCTGTTTTAGCGAGATCAAGTTGCCGTGATAAAGCTAGCTTTATGCTTTCTGATATTTCAACAACTATTCCCTTTGATGGCAAGGGTGATGCTCTTTCAATAAGGACTATTTCTGTAATGCCAAATGGGGCAAGTAACCTTCCCAAATTTGTCGTCCCATTAACTAAAGCGAGATCAAGCGTCTCTAGGAGCAATTTATTAACTGGGCGTTCTGGTGGTTGCCATCTGTCTATAAACGTCGACTCTAAATTTGATGTTATTGAGACGGTATAGTTTTCTGAGATTTTTTGACCGACCGGTGCAAGGATATCGTCATCACCTATCCAGAGAATACGGTTATTTCCATCACTCTCTTCTTCCGAGGAAAGAGCGTCGTTTAATTGATTATCTGGGATTCCCCAATCTCCTGAGAAGGAAGATCCCAAGATCGGAAGTACCACTAACCCCGAAGCAACTATCGCTGTTACTGGGATAAGTTGCCTCCAACCGAATCTGAATGTTTGCAAGTCACGCTGTAACGCTCCGACACCCATCGCTGATGCTACGGCTAACCCAAGCGCTGATGGGACTAACAAGATTTCTGTCCTTGGAAGCACTATCGGAAGATAATTTGTTCCTCCAATCCAAACGAAAGCTACTCCCCCCAAATACAGAGCCCATCCTCTGACAGCCCAAGCCCATCGTTCTCCGCGAGCTAGCAGTAACGGAACCAGAGCGAGGGCTGGGAATCCCCAACCAAAGATTGAATTCTGGCCTGATTCCATTTGTAGCGTTAATGCGCCTAGGACATCTACCGATTCGGAAACGGATGATCGTGTGTGAAAAATCGAACTCCACGATGGATCTGATAAGAAATAGTCGATAATCCATGGAAGATTTAGAGAAGCGGCGACTATGCAGCTCATGATAAGTACTGACGTCATGCGGCTAAATCCCAAAGGCCACCCTGCTATTAGTGAGCCTGCGCAGAGGAATACCATACTGGCAACCACAGCAACTATTACTAATGGAGAGAAGGGAAAAACTACTCCCATCATAAATCCGAAAGTTAAGACCTCTCTGAAAATGTCAGGTTCATAAGCTGATGACCCCGCTGGCCCGCCTACAGACCCGAATGGGGAAGATTTGCTTGATCTAGCTAAGAACATTAGAACCCATGGCAGGCAGCCGAAAAGAATTAGGCCATCCCATGAGCCGGATGCAAGGGAATGGTATGAAACTGGAGCTGCAAAATAAATTAGCGCTCCTGTTGTCCGTACCCATGCTGAAGCAAATGGCTTCAGAAAAAACCATATGCCCAAGACCCCTATCGGGATCATTCCTAATGTTAGGACCAAACGAAGTAGGCCCATACAGCCCCAGAATAATATTCCTAGAATTCCAATGATGCCAAGAGCATTGGGGTGCGTTCCTTCATAACCGATTCCAGTTTGCCAATAATTTGAGAACCAAAGAGCGAATGTATCTTTAACACCTAGATCAAATGGGACAAGGTCTCCTACGACAGGAACCGTTCTTGTTATGAGATGTCTACTACCGAAAAGAAACACAATAGATGCTGCTACGAAAAACGAAAGGGAAACCCTTGACGGGCCGCTACGTATTTCTTGAAGGAAATAACTGAATCGGCCCTTATCTTGCCTCGAAGAGTTTTCGTTGTATTGAAAGGGCGCGAAGAGTTTTTTAATTGGTGTTACTCCCCTAATTTGCGCTGCCCTGATTTGCGAATCGGGGATCTGACGTAATTCCTTAATGCGTTTTCGCCTTCGCAAAAGAGATTTGGATCGTATCAGATTCCATCCCCATGCTCCGAAGAAAACCTTTAGCCTAGAAAGGTTTCCGGTAAGTAGCCCGCTCAAGGCTTGGAGTAAGGAAATGAGGAATGCTTGTGGTACCACCCGTAATGAATGAAGTATCCCGTAATTACTAAGTACTGCTCTGAGGCGATGTCGTTCTCTATTTTGGGTCTTTGAGTGGCTCTTTTGGTAGACACCAATTTCTTCACGGTGACGAGCAATAGCTAGAGGAACAACCATTACTAGCGCACCTGCTAAATGGGCCCGCCAACAGAGGTCGACGTCTTCACCAATCATGCCCATTTCTTCATCAAAGCCTCCTAACGCAGCAAATAAATCCGCTCTTACAAGGGTTGCTGTCGTTGAGATGACGAACACTTCAGATACAGCATCATATTGTTCTTGGTCCAGTTCTCCTTTCTCAATTCGGCTTACCGGATAGCCAAGCTTGTCCATTTCATAGCCAACATCTAGCAATTCATTTGGGCGCTCCCAATTGACAACTTTGGGTCCGATGATCGCCGCATTTGAACGAAACGATTCTTCTACCATTAATCGAACAGCATCTGGCGCAAGCGATACATCATGATGGCAGAAAAGGAAGAAGGCAGGTTTTTCCTTATTCTGAAGAACAGAATTCAAGTTTCTACCCATTCCATGATTTGGGTTAACTTCAAGAATGTCTGCCTGCGGCAGGTACTCACTTACAATCGTTTGGATAGGTTCAATAGGGCCGGTTGTAAGAATCGTAACTTTCAGGTTTGGGTAATTCTGAACAGCAAATGAGCCTAATACTTCTTTAAACCAACTGTCAGGGTTGTGCGCAACAACAACGATTTCAACAGGAGGCATCGAAATCTCGTCAAGTTCAGTTATTTCTTCTTTTCCTGTTGATTCTTCCACTGTGGCGAAGATTAATCCCGAATTCACCAGTCAGCACGTACCCCCCCTTGCAAGTATCCAAATAACTGCGTTGCTTCTTGCTAAGTTCTGAAACCGTAACCTTTCAGTTCCGATAGTACAATTGACATACGTATTGATTAAAGGAACGAAATGCTGGCTTTAATAACTGGGGCTAATGGATTTGTAGGGCGCCACCTTAGTAATCATTTGATTGAAAGCGGCGATGAAGTGGTCGCATCAGACCTCTCAGATGGTGGCCCGGACTTGCTTGACCAACAAGCGTTTCGTGATCTCCTAGGATCGGTGAGGCCCGATGTCGTCTACCACCTAGCAGGCCAAGCGGACGTGAAAGCTTCTTGGGAGAATCCTTTAAAAACATTTAGAATCAATGCGGAAGGTACTCTTAATGTTCTTGAAGCGTGCAAGAATTCCGGAGTTAACCGGGTTCTTTGCGTATCAAGTGCTGAAGTTTATGGAATCGTTTCCGAGTCCGAATTACCTATCAAAGAGTCACAAGCATTGATGCCAGCAAATCCTTATGCAACTAGCAAAGCTGCTGCTGAATTAATATGCAATCAATACCACTCTAATTCAATGGAAGTTTTAAGAGTTCGGTCTTTTAACCATTTCGGACCTGGACAGTCCGATAACTTCGTCGCTGCAGCGTTGGCAAAAAGGTTGCTCATAGCCGATAAAGAAAATACGGGAGAGATTTTAGTTGGCAACCTTAACTCAAGAAGAGACTTTACTGACGTCCGTGATGTTGTTCGCGCCTATCGTGCTTTGATTCTTGATGGTGAAGCCGGAGAGGTATATAACGTCTGTTCAGGGTCTACTCGCATGATTTCTGAACTCGCAGATGCCCTTTTGGGTCAGATCAATGAAATGATTTCTCTAGTTCCTGATCCCAATCTCCAACGCCCTTCTGATATCCCTGTATTAATGGGTGATAACTCTAAATTACAAAACCGAACTGGATGGAATCCGCTTATAGAATTTGAAGAGAGCATTGCGGACATAATCTATGCGGCTCAGAAATCATTGGATATACCCAATTAGAAAGGTTGCTATGCCTATAGCATTAATTACAGGTGTCACTGGTCAAGATGGCTCGTATCTCGCTGAGAATCTTCTCAAAAAAGGATACGAAGTAATTGGCATGGTACGCAGAAGCAGCACCGTCAACTACGAGCGAATAGCCCATATTCAAGGGAGTATCAAATTTGTTAATGGCGACCTTCTTGACCAAATTTCACTTATCGATGCTATCAAAATGCATGAACCAGATGAAATCTATAATCTTGCTGCACAGTCGTTTGTTCAAACATCATTTGGGCAACCAGTCTTAACCGGCGAAACGACAGCATTGAGTGTGACTCGTATGCTTGATGCGATAAGAATTGTTGATCCTTCCATCAAGTTCTACCAGGCGAGTTCTAGCGAAATGTTTGGAAAGGTTGCTGAAGTGCCTCAATCAGAGAGTACGCCCTTCTATCCAAGAAGTCCATACGGTGTTGCGAAGGTTTATGGTCACTGGATAACAGTTAACTATCGGGAAAGTTATGACCTGCATGCATCAAGTGGGATACTTTTCAATCATGAAAGTCCACGACGAGGGCTTGAGTTCGTCACGAGAAAGATCAGTTATGGTGCTGCATCAATCAAATTGGGGATGGAAGAGAAACTCTCCTTAGGGAATCTTGATTCAAAACGGGATTGGGGATTTGCCGGAGATTACGTTGAAGCGATGTGGCTTATGCTTCAACAGGAAACTCCCGATGACTTCGTAATATGCTCTGGATTGACTCATAGTGTCAGAGAGTTTTGTGATTTGGCATTCAAACATGTAGGGCTTTCTTACGAAGACCACGTTGTAGTTGACGAACGTTTCTTCCGACCTGCTGAAGTTGATTTGCTAGTAGGAGATTACAGCAAAGCTTCGAAAGTTTTGAATTGGCAACCTTCAACTACTTTTGAAGAGCTCGTAGAGATGATGGTAGATGCGGATATGGCGCTTCTGGAAGGGCGTCTTAAGGGGTTATCGTGAGTGAAAGGCCCACGAAGAAAATCGTCGTTCTCTGCGGAGGCGTTGGGGCTGCTAAGTTGCTATCTGGGCTTGTAAAAGTAACGGATCCATCGGAAATAACTGCGATCGTTAACACGGCTGATGACACGACATTACATGGGTTACATATCAGCCCGGATCTTGACACAGTCACTTACACACTTGCTGGAGAAATCAATCCCGAAACTGGTTGGGGCCTTCAAGATGAAGGTTGGAAAGCTATGGAGATGGTTAAGAAATACGATGGAGTTGATTGGTTTCGATTAGGAGACCGAGATCTGGGAACGCACCTATTTAGGACTCAAAGACTCTCAGAAGGTGCATCTCTGCAGGAAGTCACCAAGGAAATTTCTCTTGCTTGGGATATCCCTGTATCTATCGTGCCAGTTAGTAATGACCCGATTAGAACTTTCGTCACTACCGAAGAAGGAGTCGAAATCGGATTCCAAGATTACTTTGTCCGGTTATCTCACAATGTCGTCGTGACAGATATCAGGTTTGGTGGAATTGAAAGCGCTAAACCCTCCGAAGGTATTCTTGAGCAGATTCATTTAGCCTCTTCAGTGATCATTGCCCCATCCAACCCGATTGTTAGCATCGGCCCTATTCTCGCCGTGCCAGGAATTCGAGAAGCGCTACAAGACCGAAGAGGCGATGTCACTGCAATCTCTGGGATCGTAGGCGGGAAAGCGTTGAAGGGTCCAGCAGATCGCCTATTACAGGAACTTGGGTATGAATCTTCGGTCGCAGGAGTGGCACGTTTGTATAGTGATATTTCTAGCAGGTTAGTTATAGATGAAGTTGATAAAGATGAGAGAGAAAGAGTTCAGCAAGAAGGCGTTGAATGCGTAGTCACCAATACGATAATGGAAAGTTCAGATTTGGCAGCTTCTTTGTGCCGAACCGTTCTTAATTTAGGGAGTTAACATGAGCAAATTAGAGATAATCCCGATTGAAGGTCTTCCTGAGATCTCTCCAGGTGACGATTTAATAGAAATTATCGGTCAAGACGGGCAAGTGTCCTCTGGAGACATCCTTGTGATCACACAAAAAATTATCTCAAAAGCTGAAAATCAAATTGTAGAAGTAGACCCTGAAGACCCTTTAAGCCATAAGCCTCTAGTTGAAGAAGAATCAGTACGAATACTAAGGCGTAGAGGTGACTTAATTATCAGTGAAACGAAGCATGGGTTTGTTTGTGCAAACGCGGGAATAGATTTATCTAATGTTGAGCGCGGCCAGGCTGCTCTCTTACCAGAGGATAGCGACCGGTCTGCTAGACGGATCCGCGATGGGCTAAAAGGGAAATTCGATTTAGACGTGGGGGTCATTATTTCAGATACTTTTGGCCGACCTTGGAGAAGAGGCCTAACAGACGTTGCTATAGGTTCTTCAGGAGTTCTTCCAATTCTTGACCTTAGAGGTAGTCCGGATGCATTCGGGCGAGAGATGCAAGTAACAGAAGTTGCTTTAGTTGATGAGTTATCAAGTGCTGCTGAACTAGTTATGGGGAAGTCCTCTGGTATCCCAGTGGCCATCATACGAGGCGCTGATGAATCTTGGTTCGGTTTGGGTTCTGTGAAAGATCAAATCATTCGTGATCCTAAGGATGACCTCTTTCGCTAAAACCGTAATTTATCTAACTTTTTTCTATACCTAGCTCTTGATTGATACGAGTACTCGAATCTCTTTTCTCAGTTCCGCCAAAATCAAAAACCATTTTTATACCGTATTGTTCACAAATATCTTTTTCTGGAATATCATCTTCGCTATTTCGATCTCCTCCGTTCCCAAAAATCAAACTTGCGTTCGGGTTCGATTCAGCTATCAAAGCCAAGGATTTCGCAACTGAGCGATCTTTATCTATTGCTATCATCGCTTCATCAACTATTTTTAGAGCCAAGATAACCCTAAGGCGATCTTGCGCATCTAGAATTAGTTTCCCTTTTTTTAGGATTTGTTGTGCGTTGTTATTAACAATGACGACCAATTGATCCGCCATTTGTGCAGCCGATTCAAGATAGTCAAGATGGCCAGAGTGTAGTGGGCTGAAATAACCGCTAACGATTACTAGAACAGGTGCCTGAGATGAAACCTGACCTGCTCTATTCAAGTTCAACCCCAAAGTCTTGAGGTCCTGGAACGTTCGTAGTGTTAGGAGGTTCAATGCCCGGACCACTTCGCCCACCAAGGACTCCCTCTAGATTATCTATCGAATTAGGTAGCGGTATTTCTGCGCCCAGAGGAGCTCTCGCTATTGTAAAAGCTTCTCGGTCGTTTAGGAATCTAACATCTTCTAGATCTTCGAGAATGATTTCTGTAGGGTCACCTCCGACAAATGCGTCTGACCAACGCACGATCTGCATAACCGCTTTTTCTCCATTGCACTCAACACCAGCAGCAATTGAAGAACCACCGGGGAGCTCAAGGCTTTCTGAAGATATTGAAGCACCCATAGCATTTAGGAAAACGCTTATTCTTGCTTGTTTACCTGTAACTGAAGAAGTGAAGGGGTGGATGTGGATTAATCCATCTTGGTGTGAATGAATGCCCTCAGGATCAAATTCACTCTGAAATGGTGAAAGGAACGACTCTGAGACACAGTCCCAAACACCGTATGCTGCATGCCAATGGTCTTGTAGGGTTGGAGAAGCTTCAGCATCCCTTGTCGCACGTGCAAAAACAACAAGCGCTAAACCAAGCACTATCACTAACGCTACCGCAGAGGGGTATCCTATAGCTCGCCTTTCGCTTGGCCCGCTGGTCGCACCAACACGTTCAGCTCGAGCAATTTTTTTTGCTGATGAAGCCTTTCCCATGACCTCACACGGTAGTGGAATCAGAGCGAAATTCAGCGGAAGTTGACAGGTTCTTTGAGAAAATCTATGAAAAACCCTATCTTAGGGCCCGTATCTGACGTTTTTCTCTCAACATCCTTTGATATTTCCAGCCTTTTTGAGAATTTCTGCACGCTTCTCTTCGTCCGTAGGTGAACTATTAGTAGCTCCGGAAGTATCGTCTTTCAATTTCTCATCCTTTGTATTCTGATTCTCAACTTCACTAGAGGTGGCTCCACGGAAATGGTCTAAAATAGGATCAGCTCTTTCCTTTACTAGGCGTTGAATTGAGAGCTCGCCTGCAAAATCATAAACAGTTGGTAACAGATATTTTTCTAACTCATTAGGGCGAAAATCTTTAAACTGTTGCGCTAGGTTGATCGTATTTTCAGGGGTTAAACGGTCATCTAAAGTGACAAACCCGCCACCTAGGACTTCATCAACGATTTGGCTGATTTTTAAAGGATTTCGGAAACCAGAATCAAATGCTTGCTGGAGTGCCAAAATCAAAAAATCTTGTTGTCTTTCTTGCCTTCCAAAATCTCCAGTGCCATCTACTCTTACCCAAGCGTTTGGAGCGTTCCCATACCATCCATCAAAGTTGTCAACGTATGCCTGCAGTTCTCTGGTTCTAACTAGGCCTAGAGCTTGTTCAGGTGTCAAGGTAACGCATCCAGAAATAGGAATATCCAATTGGGCTTTTTTATCTCGAAGCGGGTATTCAAGATAAACGTCAAGGCCTCCAAGGGTTTCGAATAATTTCATAAAACCATTGAAGTCAACTTCAACAACATGATGAATCGGGATTTCAAGAAAATCTTGCAAGGATTGTACGAGTGTTGGTTTATCCGTAAAGTAAACCAGGCTGTTCACCTTCTCCCAAGTATCTCTATACCCAGCAATCGGAAGATACAAATCTCGTGGAATTGAAATAGCCGAAGCTTTTACCTCACCAAGTCCAGCTCCGCTGGAATCAAGTCGGAGCACTATAAGGGTATCAGTAAGTAGTTGGCGTGAAGAACGGCCTGAAGTCCAACGCAGAGGATGATCTTCTGGAAGATTAGCTATGGAATCTGATCCGATTAGAAGGAAATTAAGTGGCTCCTCTCCTTCAGTTGATTGAGAGCTGAGCGTGTTTCCGAATGCGGTTCTTGGAATCTGACCTACTGTGTCAGATGTGTATGCAAGAAGGACAGCAGCTACTGCTGAGATGGACAAAATAACAAGGCAAGAAAATAGGAAAAATCTTTGTATCCACGTTCGTTTCGGGCGCGGACGTTTCGGGATAGCCATTTAAATAAGCTAGCTTGTTTCAACCCTAATGTGAGTTAGCCTTGTTGCTCATTAGATTCCTAACGTAAATGAACCACGTCACCTACGAATACTTCTCTTTCTTCTCCATTTTCTAATTTAATAAGCAATGACCCATTGGAGGTGACTGATGTAGCATTCCCGATAATCTCTTCTGTCCCCGTGTTTATACTGACCTCTCGGCCAATGGTGTCAACGAAAGAAGCATATTGATCCAAAATAAGTGAATCATCTTGCTCTAGCTTCGCTAACCGTTCCAAGATCCTTGCAGCCAGTAGAACTCTGTCTGGGGCGTCCCCTATCTCTGAAAGGGCTACTATGTCTCGGTCTGGCAATGACTGTCTTAAATTTCCAGGGAGAATATTTAACCCTATTCCAACAACAACCAGCTTTTCGCCTCCTTCGGTAATTGTTTGTGCAAGAACACCAGCTAGTTTAGATGTCTGATCTCTTTGAGTTACGATCAAATCGTTCGGCCATTTGATTCGAATATCGCCGAAACCTAAGTCATGGAGTACATGACATGCGGCCAATGAAAGCTTCATACTGTAAAGGCCTAATCGTTCTTTCGGTTCCTGAATTCTGAAAAGAACGGACATCAATAAGGAGGTATTTTTTTCTGAGAGCCACTCACGATCCCTTCTCCCCCGTCCAGCTGTTTGGTCATCAGCAATGATTACGGATAAATTGCCCGCCCCCTTTAGTCCTGCTGCGATTAAATCTTCATTTGTTGAACCAGTACTTGAGACCCACGAAATTGAACTAAATCCTAAGCTTTTTAGCTTTTTTCGTAAAAAGGCCGCTCTTTCTCTTGGAGAGAAATTTTCATTGACTTTTGCGATTGACACTTAGTTTGCCTCCATCTTATGTAACGTTAATCTCGTGTTTAAAAAGGTACTAATTGCAAATAGAGGTGAAATAGCAGTTCGAGTTATTCGGGCATGCAGAGAACTCGGTATTCAGTCTGTCGCAGTATATTCCGAGCTTGATCGCAATGCGCTACATACTCGCCTCGCTGATGAGGCGTATGCCCTAGGAGGGCAAACAGCATCAGAGAGCTATCTCAATACCGAAAAGATCATTGATGTCATTGAAAGATCCCAAGTTGATGCTGTGCATCCTGGGTATGGCTTTTTTTCAGAAAACGCTGAATTCGCTGAATCCATTACGGAGAAGGGCGTAACATTTATTGGCCCACCTGTTGAGGCAATCGCTGTCATGGGAGACAAAATAAGTGCTCGGCACGCAGCAGAAAAAGTCGGTGTGAATGGGGTTCCTGGAACAACTGATTTTATTACGAATTCAAAAGAGGTAGAGAGTTTCGCTGCCGACCATGGATACCCCGTAGCTATTAAAGCTGCTTACGGTGGAGGCGGTCGTGGTATGAAAGTGGTGAATAACGAAGATGAGATACAAGCAGCAATTGATTCAGCTCAACGCGAAGCTCTAGCTTATTTCGGAAGAGATGAAATTTACATGGAGAGGTACCTTACTAAACCTCGACACATTGAGGTTCAAGTTATTTGCGACAGCCATGGTAATGCTCTTCACCTTGGTACACGTGACTGTTCAGCTCAGAGACGACACCAAAAACTAATTGAAGAGGCTCCAGCTCCGTTAATTCCGCAAGACATGCTTAATGCAATGGGACAAGCAGCCGTTGATGTTGCAAAAGGGTGTGGCTATATCAATGCTGGGACGGTCGAGTTTCTCTACGAAGATGGGAACTTCTATTACTTGGAAATGAATACACGTCTTCAGGTTGAGCATCCTGTAACTGAGATGGTTACCGGAATTGATTTAGTTGAACAACAAATCCGCATAGCGTTTGGAGAAGAACTACCTTTCAAACAAAACGACATAGAAATTAATGGTCATGCGATTGAAGTCCGGATTAATGCTGAGGATCCCGCTGGAGGGCAATTCTTACCTAGCCCTGGGAAGCTACTTTCGTTTAAAGCATCTGCAGGATTTGGTACTCGTTGGGATGGCGGCTACGAAGAAGGTGACGAGATTAGCCAATTCTACGATAATTTGATTGGGAAACTGGTTTGTTGGGGGAAGGATAGGGAGACTGCTATCTTAAGAACTATTCGCGCTTTGGAAGAGTTTGAAGTTTCTGGATTACACACAACAATTCCGGCAGATATAGCCATTCTAAGTCACCAGGATTTCAGAGCAGTGGAGCATTCAACAAAATGGGTGGAAGACTCACTTGATTTAACAGAAATAACGGGTTCCGCCTATGCCACTCATGGCACTGATACTTCAACTGAAATCCGGACTGCTGATATTGAAGTCAACGGTAAGAGGTTCGATGTTTCTATTTCTGTTCCAAACATTTCAGGTCAAACTAGAAGGAGTGCTTCTTCATTAGGCGCCAGTGCAGGAGGAGGAGATGGTCGCATCTCAGTGCCAATGCAAGGAACAATTGTGAAGATACAAACCTCAATCGGCGACATGGTTGAGGCGGGGGATATACTAGTTGTGCTGGAGGCGATGAAAATGGAAAATAATATCACTTCCGATGTCAACGGCACCGTAGCTGAGATAAGCGTTTCTGAAGGTGATGCAGTCGGCGCAGGTGACGTAATAATAATAATTGAGACTGGCGATTAGCTTCTTGTTGCCAAAGCAAAATCTGAGACCTCCCAAAGATCACTAGATTTCCGGTTTAATATTTATTCCATGGAACCAGATGAGTGCGAGATTTTTTATGAACCCTAGGATCGAAATAAGCCGCTCTAGGATATTGCCGATACGAGTGCTCTACATCGCTGATTTTTTCTCACTTATGTTCATCCTATTTGGGACATTAATCGTTCGATTCGGATTTTCTTGGCCAAAATCATTTTCTACTTATCTCGT
>Ga0315322_10000381_pt1 | contig 32660 bp, 1 predicted proteins | sample M110021515metaG_FD_203461 | JGI IMG/M metagenome (GOLD analysis project Ga0315322, IMG submission 203461) | Ammonia-oxidizing marine archaeal communities from Monterey Bay, California, United States - M1 100m 21515 | ecosystem: Environmental > Aquatic > Marine > Intertidal zone | place: USA...
CGATCAAGTCAGTGGCAGTGAAAACAAACTCATCTGCGACGTCCAAACCCGTCTCAGTGAAACGCATCTCGCGATCCTGCGCGACAGGAATATCATTCACCGGTTGAAGTGAAACCGTTACCAATCCAGCTTCACTGGTAGGCGACACCAACGATGAAACAGCTCGCGTCCCATCGATACTTTCGTTGATTCCCTCGTCCTCAATGGTGTACTTGAAGCTGATATCCCCGTACCAATCGGTTGGAGGGACCAACGTCACATCACCAGTGACCGAATCAACGGCAACACTTCCACCAAACTGCACCGTATCCCATTGAGGCGTCGCAGCGAACACTCGAATGCTGTCATCATTATTGTCTGCTTCATTCGAGTCGATGGTTTCATCTTCCGCCGAAGCACGAGCCCGTTCATCATTCAGAATCAGAAAATTGCTTGGGATCACCAACGTCTCGTCTTCCGTCGGCACTGGCACATCAAGCCCCAGCCCAATGAAGTACGATTCCCAGATGGTGACGACGTTTTCGACGTTGGGATCCAGCGTATCCGGTTCCATGTTCACCAAATCATCCTGCCCGTCTGCATTCACAACGGGAACGTCATTGAGAGGTTTGATCTCAATGTCAGCAGTGGCAAGATCCGCTTCTTTCGGAAGCCCGTAAACGAATCGATTGTTGTGCAGATCGATCGAGATCCCATCATCAGTTGCCACGAACGAAAGTGAATCGTAGTTCGTGGCGCCAGGATTTGGGATGCCGATGCCAGGTGAGTTATTGTCACGGTTGTAGTCGAGTTTTCCAATGTAATACAACTCGATCAATGCGCCGGCATGATCGAACAAAGCAATGGCTTCACCGCGGTCGGTGGAGAGCGATCGCCCTGCTGTAATCGCTGTCTCATCTATCGTGATACTATTGGGATCGGTGAGCGGGTTCGGAATGGATGCCGCAACACCCCAGTTGCGTGTATTGAATTCCCGATTCATCGCCCGCATCAGACTATCAGCAGCAGCAGCCCTTCCGGCATCACTATTAAGATTTTCAAAGGGAAGTAGTTCAACACCAACTCTGCCTGGCGCAGCAACATTACCTTCAAGGATCAGTTCAAATTCAATCGTGTTGCCACCGAGCTGCAATGACACAGTGTCACCGGTCAATGGCCCCGCTACGATATTCACTTCATCATTAACCTGCATCGCACCAAAGGTAGCATCGGTTGATGCCACAGCGACCGTCGGTGAGACAAATGACAATTCCAACATATCCGGGGTAGCAGGGTTGATCACAATGTCGATCGCGGGATCACTCCCCACGAAAGCATCAGCAATCTTCGTACTGAGGCGGTTGGCAATGGTATTTGCAGTATCGCTTACGGGGTCCACGAAGACCGTAATCGTCCCATCTTTTGGCTCGGGATTGTTGACATCCAACAATTCAAAGGTCGCACTTTGCCCTGCATAGGCAAGGCTGAACACATCGCCCACCGTACTGCCAGTTACCTTAATTGTCAGCAAGCCTCCAGCAACCTCGACGATCTCCAGATTATTAAGATCATTTGGGCCGACTCCCTTACTGGTTGCGGGAGTCGTCGCCTCGATCAAGTTCGCTCCATTTCCCTGCACGCCACTGATCACAAAGGTCTGGTTCGCCTCATTCATCAAATCCACGTCACGCTGATTCAATGTGGTCGATCCGGGAGGCAACACGAAAGGTGAAGGATCTTCGTTATCTGGCACAGCAGCTTCCAGTAAATCACCCTGGGTGATCACCATCGATCGATCTTCCTGACCAGTAACAAACGAAGCAGAGGCATCTGGTTTGTCATTCACTGGTCTGACATCAATCGTGACAGTCACATAGTCGCCGCTGAAATCACCATTGCTCTCGTCAGCCCTGCTGTCCTGAGTCGTGATGCGATAAGTGAATGTATCAATTCCATTGAAGTCATCATCGGAATCATAGATGAAATTGCCGGTCTGAAGGAAATCAAGTCCGTTCAGATCAAGCGTTCCAAACTCGGGCATTTCACCGATTACAAATTCAACGTCAACCGGCAACTCATCCTCATCAGGGATGTCCAGATCATTGTCGTCAATCGGATCATCAATACCGTCCCCGGAAACATTCCCGGTTGTTGGCAGATTGGACGTATCCAGGATCCCATCTTCCAAAATCGTGAACAGATCATTCTCAGCCTGTGGAAGCGGCATGCGGATGACATCAATCTGATAGTCTTCCGTTTCCCCGCCGACCACTAGTCCCGTGGGCAAGACAGAATCGTCCTGACTGAATCGATATCGCATCCAACGCCGTCCCGCCAACGCATCACTTGGCGTGTCGATTTTCAGGCGACGCGTCTCAACACCCGCTGCCGCGTTTGTGAACGACTCGTCATCCACAATCAGCTCATCAGCTTCGAATTCACCATCGTCATCAAAATCAACCCAAGCACGCAGGAACCCTGTCCCTGTCACTGTGACATCAAAATAGGTTCCTGCAGCATCCAGTGGGTTAAGGAAACCAGTGACCTCGGAGGTCAATAGTTCGTCGACATCATCGACGACGGTCTCGCCGAAGACCAGATAATCCTGCGCATCACCTTGGAAGGTTCCAACAGGTACTCCATCTTCATCATCGTGCGGCAGCAGCACCATCATGTTGCTACCAGCAGTGTACTCGACACTCACCTGCATGTTCCGGGCAGCTAGCTCCGCATCAAGCGCGGATGCCAGTTTTCCCATGACAACGTCATTGGTATCGACCGCATCAAATTCCACTGGGATTCGATTCGCTGAAGCTTGTGTGCCCGGGGCCACCAGTTCATACACCAATGTGCTCTGCCCCGACACATCGCTACCGGCGACGAATGCGTGGACAGCACTCACAGAAAGGTTGTCTCCTGGCTGGAACAGCGTGTTAATTTCCACTTGTGTCCCGACACCGCCCGGTACCCCCGCAATGCTGAAGGGTCCATTGGAAACCGGGTCCTGTTCGTTCCCATCCACCGTCAAAGTGACAACGAGGTCGTCACCAATGAATTGCGTGGGCTCATTTGGGTCAACCACCAACATCTGCGATTCTGATTTACTCTCAAAGTAATCATCATCGACGTATCGTCCCAAACGTGGCTCAGCAAGATGATATTCCAGAGTTGTTGGGTCATAGGTATCAATGATTGCATGGCGGGCACCATCCTGATCACGAAGTGTGGCAAAGTCGTCACCTCCAGTACTCTGGAAAGCATCACCAAAATCGACACCGACTTCGGGCATCACGATCGTAAATCTGGATTGACCATCGGGTCGGTTAGGCTGCAGCGGGTTGCCAGCGAGGTCAGCAACCGGAGTAAGCGTCGTGCCATCTTGCAATGTCAACACTTCATTTAGCAGCAAAATTTCATAAACAGCATCTGGCCGCCACAACCCCGCAGGAGACTGGAAACGTAGCGTGCGGTTCGCTGAGTTGTAACTGATGACTACCTCGGTGTCCGGCACCAAGCGTCGGCGATTCTCAACCAACATCACTCGATCAGCATCGATACTTGACTCATCTGGCCCAATTCCGGCTCCTTCACTGATCAGGATTTCAAAGTATCCGTAAGTGCCTGACTTCAGCTGCAGAATCGTGTTAGCTGGATCGATATCGATACCGTTGCCATCGTTATCGCCAGGAATCATCAATGTGGCCAAAGGCCCAGTGACATCGGACCGATCAATCGCACCGATGTCGATATTGACATTCTGTCCTTGTCCAGAACTGGTTGATCCGTTTTCTCGCAACTGCCCAACGAGGTCACGATCAGAAACCACGATTGGACTTGGTGGAATACCAATCACATCCTTGATGGATACAAGGTTATTGCGATCAGGCTGACTGGCAATGCTCTGATCGATGACCGCACTACCATCAATAGGATAAAAATTGGGACGTCCAGCAGCGAGATTGAATCCTGTTGCATCCGGATTGACAAACAATGCTTGTCCAGTCGGAATCGTCTGTTGTTCTGTTCCCTTTCCGAGCCCGCTCCCGACCACATCCGTGTTATTGTCTGCAAACACCGTTGATCGCAAAACCGTCTCACCCTGATTCTGACCCCGCACGCCGATCCCGTTCTCAATCAGAACGTTATTCAACAGAGTCGGTGCAGCACCATCACGAATATCAATTCCAGCGCCGTTTGAATTGAACACCGTATTGTTCATGAGGCGTGAATGGATATTCGGCCCGTTCATGCCAAGATCTCCATCGAGCACAATTCCGCGATTGTTACCAATCAACAGATTGTTCTCCACAACTGCCCCATAGATCTCGTTATCCGCATTGAGCAGTGGCAGGTGTTGGCTCGATCCCGGCTTTGGACGGGCCCCTTCACTGGGTACTCTCGGACCGGGAGCGGTGGGAGCCGCGGCAATCTCGATACCGTTCCCTGCAGAGAAACTCACCACGTTGGAGTCAACAATGAACACTCCCTGATCCCGGAAGCGGTTGCGGTCGCCATTGTCAAAGCCAGGACCAACATCCTGACCGGTGATGATGCTGCTGAAGTGCCGCGACTTGTTCTCAAGGCCAATGTTCAATTCGTAAAGATCATCGGGGCCGGCTGGCTGAGGAAATCCGGGAGGATATGTCACTGGCTCATCAGCCGTACCGAAGAGGGTTGACGCAGGGACGGGAAAATTAGGATTGAAAAAGGTTGCCCCAGCCGGCAGGACGCGAGCAACAGCCAGAAAATAAGTACCCGCTTCGGTGAAGTTGTGCGTCATTGAATCCGACGCAAAATCAAGCAAACTTCCGTCACCCTCAAGCAGGAACATCTGTGGTTCAAACCCAGTCGTATCCACTTCGAAATCACCCGTCACACCAGCCGAACCGACATTGAACGAGTAGTAATCGACCTTGCTGTCATTGCGTGTTCCATCGATACTCAGCGTTGGCACTCCTGCCACCTCGGACCAGATCCCCGCATTGAGATTCTGTGCGGTGGAAATCTTGTCGTGCTCAAACTTCTCACCAAGCAAGCCAGAATAGCTTCCCAAGTCTGCATTGCTCGATTCAAAGAAAACACCGCCTAGGTTGTCAGCAGCAGCGAATCCGTGAAAGAAAATCACAGAATCACTCGATTCGTTCAATCGACCACCCTGACTGGTTGCTTGAATGTTCAGCACATCACGAACCTCACCAAGATTCACAGCGTTGCGGATCGCGTTCGCGACTTGGCCACGACTGAAAGTACGGAGATAGGAAACCTCCACATTACCTGGTGTTACACCGTCATCGGTGCCGGTGAGATCATTGAACTCGAACGTGATCGCTTCGTAGCCGTTGGACAAAGTGAATACATCTCCATCCACGATATCGGAACCGGCACTATCAACCTGCAAATTGAATCCATCCGCCAAACGCTCGTTGAACAGTACAGGGTTGGCATCGACGGTTTGACGCGCCAGCCGCACCTCGAACTGGTACGGTCCAGATTCCACCTCCTCTGCAACCGGCCGTGCACCAGTGGCCGACAAAAACTCAGCCTCAAAGAAGGGATCATCAACGAGCGTTAACGTGTTACCCGTTGTGATCGCCGAAGAGACCCTTTCGCCACGCTCGGCCAAACCGAATTGGTAATTACTGAGACTCACTCCCTGCTTGGTCGTAGGCGCAGGAGCCTGACTACTGGATTGGCCTCCAACGCCTTTGGAGCGTTGTCCCGCTGCGAGCAGCTGGCCAACCGCGTAGACACCAAATTCCTGACCCGGATATTCGGGTTGACCAAGGTTCACAAACTCCCCCTGAATCATTGTGAATGGTTTGGCATGTGATGGCACAGTACCAGACTGCCCAACGATCAGATCGTAGACTCGCAAGGAACCGATGTTACCGTTCTGTCCCTCCACGAGAGGAAAACTATCCAAAAGCAGCCCGTTAGCCGTCGAGACATCATCGAATTTAATCGTATCTGCGAATACTTCCTGAACCTGCTCTGCAACACGTTCTTTTGCCCACTCAACGTCGATGCCGATTTCAATCGCAGTGCTGCCAGCACTCACTCCCGGCTCGCCAAGGATCTTGTCCCCAAAATTCAGACTTCCTCCGCTAAAGCTAACCGTACCCGATGGCAAACCCTTGATTTGCAGCCAACCGGGACGTTCGCTCGAGCGATGCAATGTCAATGTCAGCGCCGGAAAGGCCGCCGGCAATTCCAAAGCAAGCAGTTCCTGCACTTTGTCGGCGACCTCCGCTGCCGAGTCACTCGTAGAAACCTCAAGTTCCCTATTCGCAGGATTGCCGTTAGTGATTGGGTCACCGTCGTCCGGCAGCAACGTCAAGATCGTGTCGGGCCCAGAACGGAGAGTAACTTTCTCGGTAACAGCAGCACCGGCAGGCAGATCGACGAGCAATCCGTGCTCGAATTCGAAGGTCTCGGTAGCAGTAGCGGCCGTCAATGGATCATGCTGGTCACCATCCGGCATACGACCTGTCAGCGTTAGCTGGTGGCCGTCAGCTACTTGGTAACCCGGCAGTAAATTGATCTCGGTCTGGTCAGGTCGTGCTTCACCAGCAGTTGTGAAATCGATACGAATCTGGACATTCTCGTCTCCCGCCCATGGGCCCAGATCAATCCGTGCCTGTCGATCTACACTGTCGTCAAATAGCTCCTGAACGAAAGTCTGCGTGAACACATTGGTGTAACCACGACTTCCTGAGGGGTCATACTCCACGGGGGCATTCGGAGAGGGGCCACCAGTCGTCGTAGCACTGCCACCGGTCTGCCAAACACGACCAGCTGGTCCATCGGTCATATTATTAGTCGCGACCATCCGCCAAACGCCATCATCACCAGCAATCGAGACACGAAGCGTATCAGCCGGGTCATCACTTGCCCCACCTGGCACTAGGACTGTATTCGGATTGACATCATTGCGGTCGTCCGAGTGCAGCCGATAATCGAAGTAGAACGTTGGCAGATCGTCAGCACTGAAGCCCGACAAATCGATCGGATCAAGTTGAACCGATCCGTGACCACCACCAAGGAAATCAAAATCATTTCCGTTGACGGGATTGGTCTGGCCAGCAAGCGAACCGCCCTGCCATGAAGTCTGGAAATGGCCGAAGAACATACCAGCGACATGCGATGCATCAGCGTTGTTAACAAGTGAAGGATCCAGGTCGGCAAACTCCCGTCCAAACTCCATGATTGGTTGGGCGGCACCACCTGGCGCGAACGCATACATTCGACTCGTGCCCTGCTCGATCCCAAAGAACAGGTTCCCGATCCCAAATTCATGAGGTCCTCTGGTAACGCTCGCAAACCGCAAACCTCCAGGAGCGCCATTAAGAGCCTGTGGCGCAACCAACGTTTGGGCTGGGACCTGAACAAGATCACCATCACCCTGAATCGCGTAGCGATAGTAAGTTCCGCTTACTCCAAATGCATAAAGGTCATTCCCAAGGCCAACAAGACTGACGATTTCCTCAGGAGCTTCCAGTTGGGCAACAACGTTTGTACCTGCCCACGGAGTATCAATATCAGCGAGGCCAAAGCTACCGAAATTGGGATGTAGTGGATTCAGTGGATTAACACTTTGAAATCCATCGTCCAACGTGACGCCATTTCGACCGATAGCCGCGCCAGTTTCTGGATCCATCAGGTAGATAAGGCTATTGAGTGCTGGCCGCGGAGTTGAACCGTTGATGGCACCATTGGCATCAAGCGTACCGCCGTCGAAGCCCACGCGGTCACCTAATGCATACAGACGCTCATCATTTTGGCCCGCAAATGACATTGCCCGCCAGCGAATGCCAACATTGTGCTGTTCATTGGTTGTCCCGTTGGTCCTAAAGGTCTGGATCCCTGTTTCCCCAAGAGGCGTCTCAAGGCCTTCGGTACTGATGGTGTATACCTGATCAGAACCTGCGTCAGACGCGTTGGTTTCTTCGATCGCCAAAACATCAAACCTCTGCTCCGACGCAGCAACTCCGCCGTAGGAATCTCGGGCCTCAGTATCGATGGTCGCGTCGTGACGGCCCGTGAAGGGATTAGCAACGAGGACACCTGCATTCGCGGCAGGTGGAACGATCAAAAACGGAATATCACCGAACTGGAAATTGATTCGGTTGGGGGTCAAGTCCAACGTTTCGGTATTGTTCAATGGCAACACTCGCGTTGCAGCCCAAGCAGCAGGATCCAACCCGGGGGGTGCATTGAACTGGGTGAACTGCGTCAGACGAACATCCATCTTTCCATCGTGAGCAACCACGATACAGTAGTTCCCCGGTGGCAGTTTCATGGGGCCTACCAAGGCATCCCGAGTTCCCTGAGACCCGCGACTGAGATCATCCTGTGTTGTTGCCTGCCCTGGCACAATCGGTGTGATGATATCGTCAGCAATATTGGAGTCGTTCCCTCGGGAAATCAAACTGAACGTGCCATCTTCATTTTCTCTCAAACCATAGATGGCCGTATCCGGTCGCGTTAATCCATCAGCCCAATCGATATCCAAAGAGACACTGACGGCCTCATTGCCATCTGTTGCCAGTGGGTCGCGGGCAATCGTGAAACCGTAATAATCCTGATCGTTAATCGAAGCGAGGAAGCCAGCGGTGGAAACAGCGCCCCGATCTGTGTTCGAAAAATTCCCCAAAGACAAGCCTGGTCCTAGATGCGTAAGCTCACCTGTCAGCGGTGAGTGCGCGGGCAACCCGGTTGCCACGATAGCATCGGTGGCGTAACGCAAGTCGGCGTAACGAACCACCGAGCCAGCAAACTCATCCACTTCACGCAGTCGCAACTGCAACTGGTAAGAACCACGTGTTGCTCCGTCTGCAAACAGACTTGAAACACTAGCCACACTGTTGCCGGCATGGGATATCAGGTCCTCACCAACAGAGAACTGCATTTGTGTCTTCAGTACATAGCTGAATGTTGCAGTTGCAAGGTCGACCTGGGTGACCACACCCTTGGCACCCGAAATCAGACCAACCACTTCCTGACCGACAACAACAGGTGTCGCGCCGGCATATTTCATCTCGAATCCACCGACATTATTGTCGAGGTTATTACTTCGAACTCGGACGAAAAAGTCATTCCGCGTACCAGTCACTCCGGGCAGCACAACCCGCATCCCTGAATCACCATCGTTGGTGGTGTAAAGATCACGGTAGCTACCATCCGCATTGCTTGCTCCGTCATGGTCAAGTTGCATGGGTAAGGCGTGTCCGTCTCGGATCAGGTCATTGTTTACGAACGACAGCGCACCTTGGCTAGATTCCTGACGTGAATTCTGACTTACCGCCAGTACTCGTCCGGCTCCGTCAATCAATTCAAGAATGGTATCAAGCCGTGGATCGGTGCCATCAATATCAACCCACACCATCGATCCAGCAGCACCTTCAAAGCTGAAGAGATCGACGTCACGGTCTGCTGCAATCGCCCCATGGATTTTGAATCCCAGTCGGAGGTTCTCATCCCCCGACTTTTCATTGGCAGCCAACAATCCAACCGATTCCTCCACGCCCAATGTTGCATTGGCATCACCAAAACCACCAATAATGCCTTCAATTTCTGTATGAACTGCGACATTGCGATCGTTGCTGTAAGGATCAAAACTCAGCCCCTGCCAATCACCCGGTTGCGCTGCACCGCCATTTGGTCTTGTGTCTTTCTGAACGCGTCCCTCGGGAGTGAAACCGGCACCAACGCTGGTGTCATTGATCGATGTCATGATCACAGGAAACCCTGGTTGTCCAATGACATGAACCCTTCCGCCGATCCGATCCTCAATATCAAGCGATCGGCCTGTTGCTTCGATTCCACCGCCTGCCAAAACCTTGACCACAAGAGCCTCACCAGAACTGCTTTCAAGCCTCAGTCCACCGTAGGTGTGGTGATCAGGAACAATTACCGTCCCATCAAGCACATGTGTAATATCGGTGTCATCCCAGACCACTTCGGTTTGCAGCACCTCTGCACGAACCTCAAGACCATTCAAGTCATTGCCCGACAGACGATTTCCCTGAATCACAGGTCCATTGTTGGCCGCGCTGACATCAAACGCTCCCAGTCCACCGACTTGTCGCCCTGAGTCATCTTTCCACTCATGACCCATCGCATTTGTGTTGATGCTGATGGCAGACCCCTCATTATCGACAAATACATTGTTGACCAGGATGGGTTGAGTCGAATTAACGTAGACGGTCGCATCACCCTGTGGGGCGTAACCGGTTCGGCCATCTCCCTGCTCGGAACCTGTTCCTTTGGCATTATCCTCAAAGCGTGTGTTGGCGATTCGCGCGACTGCCTGATGGACCTGCACTGTATTGAATGAAGCTGTACCACCGTTGACTCCGGTGACACCTCCGGCATGGGCAATGAACGCCTCATCGATACTCAAGCGACTTGTGGGCTTGGCATAAAACCCACCCCAAGCACCCTTGTCTCCTCGCGTATCGCCGTTGCCATCAGTATCAAAACTGCCACTGGCTCCATACCGATCGTCTGCTTTGGAGGTGAAAATGATCTCATCTCCATCACGACCCTCAGCAAGCAGATTGGCCCCGAAACCAAGTTCGATACGGGAGCCTTGACTCTTGATAATCATGCCCGGATCAACGACGAGCGTACTGGAGATTCGCCCGTGCCGAATCCCTGTCTTCCCTGCGACTTGCCCCGGGTTCGTGTTATCATCAGTCACAGTGGTTGATGTCGCGGTTGCATCTTCAAGGACAGCGACAAGTTGAAAAGCGCCTCCATTATCACTTCGGTAGATATTCCGACTCACGTACTTACCGCTGGGAAGTTCGATGCCGGACAGGACAATGTTCTTAGGGGCGTCGGCAGGCGCAATCGTAACCGTCGTGTTGAGTGAGTATCGGGATTCGATTCCTGATTCATCCACAAACGTATATTTGTAGGAATAAGTGCCGGCGGCAAGTTGGCCGACTGCGGCATCCTCGACGGCACCCAAGGCAGCAGGCATCAACAACTGTGGAGCAGATGCCGCTGGTGCCCCAAGGCTGTCGACATAATCGAGAGATGTGCGATCAAGCTCAGCTACGAGTTTGAAAGTTTGCCCGACGTCGTCACTGCGGTACAACCGACGGCCCACATACTTTCCGGTGGCAACTGGAATATCAGTGAGTTGCACATTCTCACCTACCAGAACTCTCACTTGCTGGGGCTCTGAATTTGGACTCTCGAAACCGAATTCATCAACAAACGTGTAAGTGTAGAAATACTCGGGATCCAAGGTGGAAGCAGGTGGCGTGACAAGACCAACAATCGGGTCAGGCTGCTGTGAGTCCTGCACCAAACCACCGGGAACTCCTTCCAACACAAAATTTTCGGCCATGACATGAACGACATCGACATCATCAAACCGAGCTGGCATCCGCAAAGATTCCAGCCCTCCACCAGGTGGTGTATCGATCCTGATGAACAATCCATTGGTAGGATTTTCGATCAGTTGGTTTCCGTGCACGACAGGGCCGACGCGATCGTAATCGGCAATGAAGCCGAAATCACTGATACGACTGGTCTGATAGCGGGGCTCTGTAAAAGTCGTGAGTTCAAACGTATTCGGATCAGCTGAGATTGGCGCGTCCGAACTGAGTTGCATCGTGTTGTAGGAAACCTCGGCTCTGGCCTCTGACAGATGGATTGGCGCGATCACACGGCCAATGGAGGAGACTTCGCCGCCACCATATTGGAAACTTGCATGGTTGATGTAACTCTGGAACAGACCTTGGCGTTCCAAATCAATGCGGCCTTGATCTCGATCAACATCGTTGCGAATTTCAATACCACCCCAGTCACCTGCATTGGCAGAAAATCCTAGAACGTTGCTGTTACTTCCCAGAGCCGTATCGTTATAGCTGGTGAAGTAAACAGGCAATTCCGGTGTACCTTGAACTGAAATTGACGACTGACTTCGATCAAAGCCATCGTTGTCACTACCCACCGAAATGCGACTGTCGAGGAACTTCATGATGACGCCAGCATCTACCACCAACTGCACGCCGCCGGGCAGTTCCAGATTCCTGCCATCTGCGAGCACCTGACCGATCGAGGCGATCAAACCGACTTCATAGGCAATGTTGTCGCCAACCGTCGTCACATCACCATCGGGACCCGCACTTGGAAGAAGCTTGACGACAACGCCTTCAGGATTCGTCGTCGAGACGAGGGACCCAGCACGATTCAACGCCATTGGGATGTTATTGAATGGACTTGCCAGTGTTCCGTTTCCACCAACGGCCGCATCTTTGTTTACATAAATCGTGTTCACAACAGACAGCAAGCCTGAATCATCGATGGCAGGTTCAAACCAGAAACTGTAGTTTCCACCAGCAACCCCATCACGATCACCATCAAGAACGCTGCCGCTACCATCGGTGATCGCAGTGGTCAACGCGATGTCGGCGATAAAATCGACTCGCAATTCGTACTCACCTTGACTGGCACCACCCGGTGAAGGAAGTCCCGTATCCGGGTCAAACAACGCATTGCCTTCTGCCGAAACACCGACAAAGTACTCCGCAGCAGTCCCGTCGGGATTGGGGGACACGGCGATTTCAACATAGGAATCAGAACTGAAGAAGTCATCATTGGCGGCGACCAATTCCAAACGCTCTGTATCAGGATCCCGCAGGAACAGCGAAAGACGCGTATCAAGACGTGATGATTCGGCAAGACGAACAGCAAATGTCTGTGCCGTCAGAATTCCGTCTTGAGCAACTTCAATCTGATAAAAATCAACATCCAAAGACTCACGCTGTTCGAGGTACTCGAGGTGAATCCTGTCAGCAGGCCCGGGGAATGTCAATTCGTTACTAGCTGGATACACACCGCCGCTGGTTCCGCCATCCGTGGTACCAGGTGGCAAATCATAGGCATGCCCTAAGCTCATCGCATGGCCAATTTCATGGACGGCAGTACCGAAGAAAGCACCTCCGAAAACATTGGCCTGAGGAGTCCGGAAGTCAACTGCATCCATGACTACCTGGCTAGGCGAACCAACGCCCAACGTACCGCCCAGCCCGCTGGAATACTCGGTGGTTGCAATCCCCAAATCACCAACCAACAACTTCATTCCATCGGAATCAGTTTCTACGAAGTCGACTCCCATGACTTCGCCGTAGACTTCCAATATCTCGCGGAAACGCGATTCTTGATCCGCGTCCATTTCGTTATAGACCGATTGCCCCTGAGAATTCACACCATAGGGCTGGTCACGAAGAAACGTATAGGCAATCTCCGGAATTTCATTATCCTCGTCACGATCTCCGTGGATCATAAAGTGACTGTCGACATCAAATTCGATATCACGATGTCCTGGCTCGTTAATCCCTCCAGGGTTATCGACCATTGACGCCAAGCCGCTACCCGCATTCACGATTGTTTGCTGCAACACAAAGGACCAACGTTCATCCGCTGCGTTAACCGACGTGACAACATGCGCACCGGTGGCTGACAAACCAGGCTCGCTTGGCACCGGCTCATTTACGACTTCTGCATCGAAACCCGATACCAAATCATCATCGCCGATTCGCAATCGCAGCGAATCCCCCTGACCGACCAAATCACCCAGATCAGAATTAAACAACAGTGCCACTCGCGCACTTGCAGCATCAAGCGTCACCGAAACAGGGTTGTGGATGACATCATCTTCTGTAGTGACGGTGTCTTTTGTGTCAATCAACTGATAGAAATCAGGCTCGTCAACGGTGGAGCCCAAGTCAAACAGGTCAGCATCATCAAAATAGACATCAATGGTGTCCAACGCCGGACTGCCAGCAATGAATGGCTGCGGAACGACGGAAGTGATTTTGGCACCTGTCTCAACCTCAAAACTGATCACGTCGCGACGCAACAATCCAGTTGCGTCTCCTGGAACTGGAACAGGTGACCGAGGAACATACGAGACTCCCGTGAGATCCTCTAATTGCGTCGTGATTGATAGTTGATAGAAGCCATCCTTGAGGTTGTCTGCGAATCGCATGGTCAAGCCGCGTCCCGAGTCATCAGCGTCAATCACGCCAATCACAACGTCTTTAACATTCGACGCACCAAAGTTGCCTTCACGCTGGTACTGCAGTTGGAATGCACCAGTGAAAGTGGTTTCATCCAATGGTTCATCACCACCAATGAAAATATTCATTGACTTGGGTGCAGTCAGTCGGCGGTTGGCAAACATGTCCTGCGGATCAAGATCGAGCAGCTCGCCATTGTTGGGCGAAACCGCAATCAGCATGGGGTCTCCTGCGCGTTGGGGCTGCTGCAGGATGTCACCGAATTCTGCCGCCAGCAGTTCACGGCGTTCCAAAGCTTCATGCCGAAGTTGCCGAGAGGATGCGAAAAGACTGCGTTTACGTGGGTTGCGTCTTTTGCTCATGGAGAGAATCACCTGAAAGGAGTGCCAAAAAAAACGACAAATTCGATAATATTGCTAAAAATGCTTATTCCGGCGTGACCGACAAATTCGTCAGAATCCGGAGGCAGACCAATTTAGTTTGCGCTTCAGCGTTTATCAGCAAATCTTAGAAAAAAGAGCAGTTTTTTCTGAGAGTAAGTGTGCGACTCTTACGAGCAGGCAATCAGGGAGACGCAAAACCCTGCTTTATGACATCACTGTGGCATCAATCTCGATACGCCGGCTGGGTGAAAAGCAGAGGCCGACAGTTCTCAAACCACAAAAAAACCCAACAGGCAACACTCGTTGCCTGTTGGGGATCGTTGTAATTGGCGTACTTGAGGACGATTCAGCAGGACGGTTCCATTGCCGGAAACCCTGCTTCTGAGCAATCGCTACTCTACCGTTAGAGCTACGTCGATTTCATCGAGGACCGAAGCTAATGCTTGATCCACATTATCTGCTGAGGCAGCTTCAACCGAATCGGCCTCTTCCATCACTTGAACCACCGACTCAAGAGCGGCTGTGTTCAAATCCAAACCGTTGGTCAACAGCTGATCCAATGGCGTTGCACGCTCGTCGTTTGCCAGTTGCATGTCTCGCACCGGCAAGCCGCTGCGGTTTGCCGCAACGAAGCTTGAGGTAACACCGAGAGTCGCAAAATCCTGAGGGGCAGACTCCCCCTCACCGCTACCTCCGAAAGTCTCCAAGACTTGGAGAATAAGACTAGCGTCAAGCACGCTCACCAAGCCGTCGCCATTCATGTCCAGATAATCTGGTGGCGCGGAACCAATGACACCTACTGAAACACTCGGATTGCCTTGTACTTCCAAGAAGTTAATGATCTTCAAGACATCCAAGGCCGTCACAAAACCATCAGCATTCACGTCAGCTGCCAAGATTGGGTTCTGATAAGCCGAAGCTTCAAAGGTGATGGTTACTGTCGCGAAGTTGCTCTCCTTACCAGTGGAATCAGTGATCTTGTAGGTGAATGAATCAGTTCCACCAATCGCTCCAGAGTTGTTGGTATACGTGAAGGTTCCATCAGGGCTCTCAACAACGGTGCCGTTTGTTGGCAGCGTTCCATAAGCGTTGAAGTCGATTGTGTCACCATCTGGGTCATAATCGTTCCCAAGAAGTCCTTCACTCACATTCGTAACCTGCAAGACTGAACCGATTGGAACGGTATAGTCATCATCCACGGCAACAGGGAAGTCATCATCACTGTCAACAGTCAGCATGAAATCATGTGGAGCGTTTGGCGTGGCGGCATCCTGGTCGTCCGCCTCCAGTGTGATCTCCACCGCGCCATGCTGATTTGGTTGCAGGGTGATTGTCATCTCATCTCCCACAAATTCGATGAGTTGCACCAATTCGTGGTTCTGAATCTCGCTCGTCGTCGGATTTATCAACGTCCCCAGTTTGGTAATGTGATAAATCATCGTATCACCATCTGGCTCACTGAAGACCACCGACAGGTCCTGAATCACTGACTGATCTTCATCTCCTGCCACAGGAAAAGGATCCAGCGCGGTGATTACCACAGGCCCATCCGGAGTATCGTTAAGCGTTACAAAAATGGTTTGCTCGGTAGCTAATGGGGGTGCCCCACTAGTTTCGGTTGCGGTCACGACGAGGTTTGCAGATCCATTCTCGAACTCTGCATAGTTCACAGTCAGCTCATTCGCGTTAATGGAGTACGTGAACAAGTCCGTTGGATCCGGAGTCGTAGTTGCCGTGTAACTCAGCGATGTACCTTCTGGGTCACTGAACCACGTGTTCAAGTCGTAGACAACAGTGTCGCCTCCCGATTTTGCCTCGTCACGCGTGATCTGATCGACAGGGTTACCCAATTCAGTTTGACCATCAACGCCGAGGAAGACGGGCGGGTCATTCGTTCCTGCCACCGTGATGGTGACCGTCGCTGGTTCTTCTGATTCCAAGCCCACGGAATCAATAGCCGTGTACGTGAAGGTATCTATGCCACTGAAATTCGATGTTGGTACGTAGGTCAACTGTTCGGTAACCAAGTCATAAGTAACCTCACCGCCTTGCAGTGTCGTTTGCGGGAAATCAGCCGTCTTCAAAACCAGGGTTTGACCCTCGACGGTGTCTTCATCATCAGGTCCGACCGTGTCATTGTCGAAAATCCCTACGGTGGAAACTTCTCCATTAAGTCCGGGAGTGGCCACAACCAGAGGGATTAAGAAATTAATATTTTCGACGGCATCGTAGCTATCGTCATTAGCCACAGGCGGATCATTGACAGCTTCAAACGCGATACTGACGGTTCCCACATTGAGCGACTGTTGCGGGGTGAAACTACCACCCGGCTCATCAATCACCAAATAAGTGAAGGAATCAGTACCTGGCACGTAATTCCCGTTGTAGTTTTCCGGCGGCGTGTAAGTGATCATCGAACCATCGGGGGACACGGTCACATTACCGCCTTGGTCTGAAATGTAGACCGCACCGGCGAGAGTTCCCGCCTCGACAATCTTCATCGGCTGGTCCATCTCATCGACGGACGTGAGGTTACCAGGAATGTATTTGCCGTCGATGAGAGACTGAGTTGGGTCAATATCAGTGATATTGAAAACTACTGTCTCGTCCTCAAAAATCGTCCTCTCAACAAGCGGACCAGCCGGAGGGGCAAACCCAGTCGCAGTGGGGGCGTCATTGACAGCTGAAACGTTCAAGGTGACGGTCAACGGAGTCGAATTCACTAATTGCAGGGCTGGATCTACCGGTGTATCAGTGACACGAGCGGTGAATGTCACAGGACCATTGAAATCAGGTTCTGGTTGAAAGTTGAACGTTCCGTCTGAAAACACAGTCAAGAGACCTGCATCAACTGGTGCGATCGGTCCACTTGGTCCATCAGCATCAACTTGCAGCATTTGGCCAGTCACTATGTCATCAACATAAATTGCAACGCCTTCGGGATCAGTGATACCATCGAGTATTCCCACTGGATTAGCACCAATTCCATCCGCGACGAAAAAGTTGTCCTCATATAGATTGACGTGATCGTATAGGATCTCGGGATTCGCGATTTCAGGCGGCAACCCTGGTAGCAGTCGTATTGCGTAATCCTCTACTTCACCACTCAGTGCCAGCCCATCAGGACCAAGACCACCCTCCTTCGAGACACGGAACCTCGCATAAGTCGTCAAAGCTGAGGCTGGAATCGACGTCGTAGGTGGAACAACAATATTGAAGACCCGCGAACTGACACCACCTGTATCTGCGAAGATGTTGGATACAACACCAGTTTGATTCACTGGCAACAACTCATCTCGCAAAGCTTCCGTAGCTGGATCGATTACCATCGGGAAGACCTGCTCGCCGGGATCATCCCAGTCACCATCAGCATTGAAATCAATCCATCCCTCTAAAACTCCCGATCCCGTCACACTCACCTCGATGGGCAGATAGATTCCATGATTGAGTACTCCCAGCGGATTGAATTCACTGATGAAATCAATTCCATCTTCATCATCAGCACTGACATTGACCACTGCTTGCGTTGCGTCACCCGTAATCGTGATCGCTGCTGGATTGAACTGTTGATTACTCTCTGAACGTGCTTCTGCAATGGCAACTTCGATGGCCTGAGCAATCGACAAGGCGGAGTTGTCAACTACAGGACGCACTGCAAAATTATCTTCATCGAATGCACCTGAATTCGAAGTCAAAACATCGAACTCAAACGTTGCTTGCGAGGTTCCGAGGTCCAGCGTGAAGGTTTCTCCATCCCAGACGTCCGGATTCGACATCGCAGGAACATCGATGGTGATCTCAGCACCACCATTTGCCAAAGCCGTGGTGAACAGAACGCTGTCATCTTCGATAGCGATTGCAACATCGTCGCGGTTAGCAGTAATTCCAGGCAAACCATCTAAATTGGCATCAATTTTGGATCCCAATAATGGCCCGTTACCTACCACATGCCTCGGGCCGTTGCTAATCAATTTGGTTGGGTATCGACCATTCACCAAGTTAACGGGATCCGGTGCATCGCCAAAGTCCAACAGAGCTGTCGGCATCAGCAACGTGAATTGCGTTGACAGATCAGGTCGATTGGCTTCCAGCTTGTTACCTGCAACGTCCTGAACTCCGGGCAGCGAGAAGTTGGCGACGATACCATTTTTCGAAGCTACGCCTCGGAACAGCGATGCGTTTGACACAAAGAAGGTGTTACCACCACGATCCTGAGCCGCAAGTTGGGTGACAACGGGCTCACCGGGTTGGTTCACCGAGTTGATCGCCTCAATCATCGCCAATTTGATCTCGTTATCCCCGAACAGTGCCGAGTACCTAATGGGGGTCGCTCCCCCAGGTACACCAGACTTAGCCAAAGTCGGAGCAGCAGAAATATCAACGATCGTGCCGGGCAGGTCGTTCAAGACTACATAGCCCGTCGCTTCCCCTGAAACTGGGTCAATCTCCGCCACAGCATTAAGCACCAGTCCCAACTTGTTGTTATTAATGATGGACGCAAGCGCCAGAGCCACATCTCCGGGGCTACTTTCCGGCACAAAGGGAACCGGTACGTTCCCTGCAGCGACGCCACCACCAGCAACAATCGATTCAAACTCGTAGCTAACGGTGACCCCACCCTGAGTGATGACCAGAATTTCACCGTCACTGACGATCCCGCGTTTAAGAATTGCACCTGTCACGCCTGGAGCAGATGGCCCCACACCAGTAGGATCAAAAACACCGTTGATATTGACTCTGGAAACATCGATTCGTCCCAAAGACACTACTCCACCCGGTTCCGCGGTAGCTGTCACCCCAATGCCCGCTGCATTGACAACAAACGCGAGTGTGACTGCTACTTCATCCGCTGTATCAACCAGATTGAACGGGACTTGGATTGCTGTTGCAATATCCTGAGGTGTACCGTTCAAATTGAATTCAAAGATCACGTCATCGCCGGTGTCTGATTCAATAACAAGCACCGCACCATCAGTGATTCCGGCACCACCGACAAGCGGCAGCGTGAGTAGCAGTGGTCCAGCTACTTCAACCGTGGATGCCCCACTAACGGACGGCGATCCGGTGAGTTCAATGGAGTTGGCTGTAACTGAAATCCCCAGTCCCTCTTCTCCACCGATTTGCAGAATACCGCCTTCGATCACCTCGACGTCGGCAGCATTCAAACCTTCGAGCGTGTTCAGCCCCTGAATTGCGTTCGCAATGAGGGCGGCAAAATCATCGCCCGTCGTCCCACGGGTAACGTTGATGGGTACATTGGAACCAGTTACCCCGTCACCGACCCCAGGGTTGATTGGCATTCCAAAAGCATCCCGTTCGTCGGTGCGATTGATTTCCAATATCACCGACTCAGAAATGCCGTCTGAAGGTAGAAAGACGATCTCTTCCTCATCCAAGGCAGGACGACTTAGGCCGACCACCGACAATTTTCCCTGATCGGCGTTCGCTGATCCATCAAGCGGTAGATTGAGGTAAATCGAAAGGCCGTCTCCTTCAATGGAAGAATTCAAACCAAGATTAGAATTTCCAAGTGCATTATTGATGGCAATCGCCACATCGACGCCTGAGGCACCAGCAGCAACTGCAACGGTTTCATTCAAAGGTGAAGCGACACCATTGCCGGTGTCGAATTCAAAGATCACTGGTCCATTGCCATTGTCAATTGTGAAGGTATCACCATCGACGATGCCAACAAGTGCATCCACACCCTGACTTGGCACACGAAGTGCCAGTGTTCTCGGTAATTGCTCTAGTCCGGTCGCGGCAGTTGATACCGTCGCGCCGGGCTCAGCACCTAAAACTACGCGGACACCGTCAACCGCGACATCCATATCCAAAACCCCGTTTGTCACTTGAGCGTCGATTGCATTACCGATCGATGTTGCAATGCCCTCGAGGAACACCTCCAAATCATTACTATTGACTGGTGTCTGGTCGCTCGGCAATTCAATCGGGATGGTACCGGGCAACGTGGTATCGCCGGGGAAATTGAACTCAAATATCAGGACTGGATTAACCCCGTCGTTGACTTGGAAGAAGTCACCGTCAGCAACACCTCCCACATTGGTGCCTGCCTCAGGAACCACCAAGGTGATTGGCTCTGGCAACAACAGCGAGTAGCCAGCCTCGAATTCAAATACGATTTGACCGCCATTACTATCGATGATCTCCATCTGGTCGCCATCTTGAATGACGCTACTTGAAGGAGCGATCAGTACGTCGCGATCTTCATTGTTAATTTCGATCCGGTAAGAACGATCATTCTGCCAGATTCCCGCGATCGGAGTGAGAGTGATCAGATTGCGAGTTGAATCGTAGTTGAATGTGTAATCAACACCCTCTTCAAGCAATCGATCATTTTCAATCAGCGTAATATTCGCTCCGGATTCTCGCAGCCCCGGAATTTCTGGAACCATGACCGTGTTGTCATCAACGCCGATTCCTGTAAACGGATCAGACGAGTCGCCATTGTCCCGTAATTGGATTCGGAATTCACGATAGACGCCCTCCTGTAAATTGATGTAGCTGATAGCCGGATCACGATCGATGCCTTCCGCATCATTATCTCTCGCTGTTTCAGCGATTGCGACTGGACCATTGAAATCAGCTAACTCGGTGGAACCACGATCCTTGAAAACCTGACCGCCGATTCCGCCCGGTGGTGCGTAGTTCGGATTGTCCGCCCGCAACACACCATCAACGTCATGAGTCGGTGCCAGGATATTGCTTGGTGACAGTCCTACCGAATTTTTCAATGCCACCATAGCACTTCGCTCAACCACGGAATTCACCGACGAATCGATGAGTCGCGAGCCCTCAGCAGGTTGGAAGTTGTTCGCTTCCGGATACTCTAGCGCAACTTCATCGTCCTCAAGGGTGATATTGAAATCGTCGTTGCCATTGGAACCCGTTGAATTCGGGAACTGACCAAAAACGGAACCCTCAGCATGCTGGAAGACATTGCCTACAACGATCACTTCCTGTGGCTTCGACGCGATCTCCACGAGACTGTCATCAAGGTTCAGGAAGACGTTATTGAGTGCTGTTGGGCTGGCACCATTCGTGATTAACAAGCCCGTCTCCCGGATGATCTGGTCGACATCATTCTCAACGATGGTGTCGAAGTCGAACGGATAGGCTGGATCATCGTCGATCGGCGTGAGAGTCAGGCCTGCTGCGATCGCCGCAGGGCTGAGTTCGATTTTCGCTACATTCTCGATAAATACCCACTGCTCCGTAGAGCCACTCGCACCGGTGAAAATTTCCGCGCCTCCTCCGGGAATATGCCCGAAACCACCCGTGCTATCATCAGTACTAAGTCCGAAGCCGACAGGCGTGGGCACCAATCCGGGATTGAACCCATAGGTTCCATCGGCACCGCCAAGCGCCTGTGCCGTACCGGGAAGCACCGCACCTCGTGGACTCACTGCTGAGTCAAAGAAGGTTTCATAATTCGTGTTGGGAAGAATTGGCTCCGGACCAAAGGGTGAAGCAACCGCTCCGTTGATTTGACCGGCGATCGACCTCATCACATCTGGAATTCGGCTATTCGACGCATCGAATCCACCGAAGGTGAAGACAACACGGTTATCGACGGGGCCACCGCCTGCAAGTTGTGGGTGCCAATCCGGAATATCTTCAATCTGCGTGACCGTGTAAGTCGCACCATTGAGATTAGCACCGGATGCTGCCCCCAAGCTCATCACAAAGGAGCGTGCTGCCAAAGCTTCTATCGTGATGCGGTAGGTTCCCGTTCCAACATCTGCACCTTCCACACGCCCAGATAGCGTCCGGGTGTCATAGTTATCATTGCCAGCCGAACTCACACCAATGTAATGAACACCGGCTTTAACAGCCGTAAAATCGATGAACGAGTCACGGGCATTGCTGGGGTCGGGTTGTTGGTTCTGATAATCCGTCGGATCTGATGGATCGAGATAATCAGGCGCGATGTCGTTGAAGCTAGTCGTCGCAAGCTCACCCGACTCATTCTCAAACGTCTGGGGAATTCCAGCAGCATCGAAGACTCGCATGACGGTATCAGGGCCACCTGCCACGGTGTCGACATCAGCAATCAGTCGCTCACCAGCTTCTAGAAAGACCCGATAGAAATCGACATCACCGGCGGCTCCAAGGTTTCCGACCACCTCATTGTCACCGAGAGTCGTCAGATGAGTGTAGGGTGCGCGATGGCTGCTACCGATCCGCGTGTCAACCGCATCAGCAAGAAAATCATTAGGTTCCAGATTGACGATACCCAGTGTTTCCGGGTCGTGCGGACCATCCAGGGCGTCCTCCTTATATCCGTCGGGGAAATCAGAAGCCCGTCCGTCATCACCATAAAATGTGTTGTTGACAACTTTTGCAAACGGCTGCGGCGTTTCGTAGACGGGAGCCGGATAAGAGCCCCCCATTGCATCGGCACCCTCGACATATAACGCTGGCTGTCCAGGGTTGATCAAAGATGGTCCCACCATTACCTGAACCAACTCCGTCATCGCATTGGTCATCAAGATACTGCCTTGGATCGATTCACGAAACGAGTGCAGCATCTCAAGCGAGTTGTAATCCGTCCCACGACCTTGGTAAAAAGGTGGAATGAAATCATCCGTATGTCGGTAATAAATCGGCACGTTGCCAACGCCAAAACCATTACCGCCTTGCGTTGCGGCCCCGGGTGGGACGTCACCAGTATCACCATCACCAATCTCTTCAAACTCAAAAACGACAACATTCCCGCCAGCACTAATGGCGACAGAGGTGCCGTCGGCAACGGAATCTCCGGGACCGATCTCAAACACCAATGGTACGCTCTGGCCGGCAATCTTCACGCCAGCGAATTCTGCGTTATCAAGGGTATTGCTCTGGATCAAAATTCCTGGAGCAAGGCCACCCAAAACACTGTCGTTGATCTCTGGCAGATTCAACACAGCTCCCGGACGCGAAAGTCCAACCGGTGGAGCATCCTCACCGAATCGCTGAGCGGCAGCAGTAACATGACTCGGAACTGTTTCCCGTTGACCGGGCTCTGACCAGATGCCAACCCCACGAACGTCGCTGATTTCGTTGTGTTCAACAATGACCACACCCTGCAGACGCTCGAAGTTACTATCTCCAGTCCCATCGTAAAGCATCGCCGGCATCAAGAGATTACCATCCGCATCCAGACTTGGCGCACCTGGCGGAATGGCAACCGATGTTACCGACTCGAAGGTACCCGTCCGCACACCGTGCAGCGCGACACGAGCATCTGTGGGCGTGCCTACAGGTTCCGTACCGTCGAGACCGCCGGATGTTGATGCTTCAACGAGAATACTGCTTTGCGAGTTAATTGCATCGCGAATTGCCTCAGCGACCTCGGTCGCAGTGGTGAAACCGACGATATCGACGCTGGTGTTCCCAAACGTTACTCCATCACCCGCTTTATCAAATTCAAACGTCTGGTTGATCGCACCATCACCGAGAACGAAAGTCTGCTGATCCGCAATATCACCTGGCGCGGGTGCCACCATGGTGATGCTTCGACTCTGACGATCATTGGTATCAAAATCATCATCAAGTGCAATTAAGAAACCAGCTTCGCTGGCAAAATCAGTGCTTCGTCTGACTTCCAATTGGTACTCACCTGAACCACCCGTAGGGAAACCTGTGAACGTGGTTCCACGTGCCGCTTCGAAGACGGTTTCACCACGCTCAGCGAAACCAATGATGATGTCATCAAGACGCAGACCTGCTTCCCCAGCAACACCGCCGTTGGTCGTATAGTCAACATTCAAGCGAACGTTTGTGTTGCCTGCAAAATCCTCAAGTGACACGAGAATTTGATCCCATTCACCGGGGGTGAAAGTGTGGACCACAGCACCACCAGGATTTTGATCACTAGTGACTCTAAGCTCCGCATCATCGCCAACCGCAGGGTCGTACGAACGGTTGAAATACAACCGCGGAAGATCCTCGCGTGCGTACCCAGCCAAGTCGAATGCTTCGCTGGTGAGAGTCGAGGTTGCTGTCTCTAAAGCACGGTCATACGCGATGACCTGTGAGCCAGGACTTGGTGGTAGTGGCGGCACATTGTGGGGATTTTCGGGATCCATGGATACATGCAGCGTGTAGTCACCACCAACTAACCCACCTGCAACCGTAACACCGGTTTCGGTGAAGCTGAGCACAGCATCTTCGGCTACAACCCCGACAAAATATATGCCAGCGTCCAAGGCGAAAATTTCAGCGAACGGATCAACGTCAGAATTACTTCCGTCACGACCGTCGCCTACGAAACCGCCACTGACCTCACCAATCTCATGTAATTCCAGGCTCGGATCAGGTGCGGCAAGCCCTGTGGGTCTTATCAGCACTAACTTTGTGTCGACAGAATCGGTTGGCGGAAACGGTGGGTTGGCCGGATCAGGATTACCATCGTTGACGTCCCAGCCTCCATCGACATCCAGAATCAAACGTGATGTTTGTCCGACAATGAGCGTGAAAAAGTCAGCAGCATCATCCAGACGCCCATTGAACGAAACATGTGGAATCGAAACAGAAGTATTTGAAGAACCGAATGGAGGGGGGAGAAAACTGTCACCGATGTCATCATCATCATCAAGTGACCAGTCCTGTTGCGTGAAAAAACCAAGAGGAGGGTCATTTGGTGCCATTACATCGGTACTGACGAAGTTAGGAGCGTCACCACCGTCAGAAGTGAAATCGCCTTCATTCCATATCTGATTCACTGGTGGAGGAATGAAAGGTTCACCAACTCCTGCAAAGTGATTCGGTTTTCCGTGGTTGCGTTCCACATCGTTAACGACCGTAAACTCGGCTGGGAAAGTCCCGGGAATGAAGAGTTGCGGAACGACCGGGTCACTAAAAGTGCTGTAACCTTCGGCCGCAATGTCCCCTGCAACACGATCCTCAGCGATCCGCCGTATCGAGTTGATCGGCTCGCGGATGGCATCGGCCATCACTTCGGGCACCACGCCATCACTGGAGATCGCCACATAGTAACTTCCCTCAGGCAACAAGACTGGTCCCACGAATGGATCACCATTAGCGATCGACCCTCGAACCAAAGATTCAAGAGCTGGATCGTTGGCAAGTGGGCTGTCTAAGTCGTCAAGCACATTGCTGGCACTGCCGAAGTAAACAAGCTCCGGCATCGCATTGCCGTCAATACGATCGAAGAACACACTGACGTTGGTGTCTGGCCGGTTGTACCCGTCAGCAAAGTCAACATCCAATACAGTCGATTGAAGTCCGGGTCCGTTACCGGCAAAGTCGATTTCGAAGTTGTACAAATCGACATCAACCCCAGTCGACAATTCACCTCCGACGCCAATCACATGGTTGTAATTATCAACGAGGTTTCCGACATACTGCGGCCCCTGGCCGAGTGTCTCACCAATCATGAAGCTATTGGAAGCCAATAACTCTCCAACAGCGGCCTCATTTTCTTGGGCTTCACCTAGCAGCGGCGAATTGGCCATCAGTCCCTGCACTCGGAGACCATTGTTTGCATACTTGATATTTGCAAAACGAACCACACTGCCGGGGAAAGCTTGTTCCTCGGTTAAGCGGATTTGCATACGGTACTGGCCGCCAGTGAGGCCTCCCTCAGCGGAGTCCGGATTGAGAGACGCACTACGGACACGCACGAAGTAAACGCTTCTTGAATTCGGATCTGTGCGGTCTCCCCCAAGCGGGAAGTGCAAGCCAGAATCACGAAGATTATCAGAACCGAAATCCTTGAAGTGGTCAAAGTCATCACGCTCGGCATAGACTTCGTCAGACGCCTGCAGGGACGTTGTGACACCCTCCAGACTCGGGTCGAACACCGTTACAGGAGTTGGATTCGTCTCGGCTGTCTCGTCGACGCTATTGTCGCTTCTTGCCAAGACGTTACCGTTTGCATCAAGCAGTTCAACAACCGTATCGAGGGTGAACGTAGATCGGTCAATATCGACCCACACTTCAGAACCAGGTGACCCGACAAAGCTGTAGGTATCAATGTCATTTGTACTGCTCAGATAGCCATCCACCTCGAATCCGAGGCGACGGACCGTGTCAGCGGTCAAAACATCTTTTGCCAGCTCACCCAGGAACTGAGCATTAGCTGCGGTGCCATTGAGTCCGGGCGCCGCCTCTGTCAGGAGTTCAAGTTCAGGCACCACTGCAAAGTTATTGTCGTTGCTGAATTCGTCCAGAACAATTCCATTCCAGTCATTAGCAACACCGCGGGAAGTGATTCCATCTCCATCATGATCCGTGAATGAAGAACCATCAGGCTTCAATCCTGCCCCCACCCCATCGTCATTCATGCTGGTAAGAATAACGGGTGCTCCCGGCATGCCGACCACATGCAAAGTACCACCAACGCGGTCTGCAATCCCGTCCAATTCGCCGGTGACCGTGATGCCAGTGCCAAACGAAGCGACGTTCGGTAAACCTGATCCAATGAACTTGACAACAAGGCTCTCATCGGGGCGACTCAACAGACGCAGACCGCCCGAACTGTGCAGGTTTCCAACTTCGATATTATCGAACAGCAAGTGGGCGATGTCGGTATCGTCAAAGGTGGTTTCAGTTGTGATTGCACCAGCCCGAATTTCGAGTCCAGACAATTGCAAACCAGAAGAAACATCATTCAGATAGCGGTTGAACCTGATCATGGGACCATAGTTGTCATCCAGAATGCTGATTCGATCGATCGCGTCTGTCTGACGTCCGATATCTCGGCGATAATTCCCTCCCATTGATTCAATATCAATGTCAATGATAGTCCCACGGTTATCCACGAACGTGTTACCGACGATGATCGGTTGTGACCCCCGCACCATGATGGTTGACTCGGTAACCGCCAAGCGACCAAATCGTCCAGCAGGTCCAGCACCATCCTGCCCCTGATCGTTGAACTCGAAGCGAGAGTTTGTGATGCGTCCTTCAGCCTGCTGCAGTTCCAAAGGCAGGAATCCGCGAGCAAGTCCACCATCGAGCAGGCTAATACCGCCTGCGTAGGACAACTGCACATGATCAAAGCTGATATTCGAAGTCGGACCGGCATAGATACCTGCCCAGTCACCTCGAACAGGTTCAGCGGGTGGCGTCCCAAGGTTGTTGTCGTTGTTGGTGTCAAACGTTCCACCAGCTCCGAATCGATCATCCAGTGAACTGGTAAAGACAACAGGACTCTGCAACTGTCCTTCTGCCAATAACTGGGTTCCCTGCCCCATTTCGATTCGTGAGCCGCGGAGTTTCACAATCAGCGATGGATCGAACACCAGCGATGCATCCAATCTTCCTCGAACACCTGCCAGCAGTGCGAGATCGAATCCGTCATCGGGTCCCGGCAGCGGTGTATCGTCTGTGAATGTCACAGTGGAAGCGTCAAGACTTCCGACGAGAACGTAATTATCATCTCCCGCCACAGAGCGATACAAGCGACGCGACACGTAGTCACCACTGCTTGGAACCGCTGGCAATGAAGTGAGCTGAACAGTGGAATCTGTATCAGCGACGGTGAAAGTGAAAGCAACTGGGCTGGCAAGTGATTCAAAACCGCCCGCGTCGACAAATGTCATTTTGTATTCATAGTCTGCCAACTCCACCCGCCCACCGGCAAGCCGGCGTGCAGAGACCAGATCCATGGACGGCGCAACCCCATCCTCAATGGAACCCCCGGGCGCCCCTGCAACAACAAGATTTTCCGCGACGTAATGGACCAGTTCCGTATCATCAAAACGGGCCGGAACAGTGAAAGCTTTTGGCGCTTCCACCGGCGTGGTGGTAACACGAATGAACACACCATTGACACTGTTATCAAGCAACAAGTTGTGATACATGTCCGGACCAACACGATCGTAATCAGCCGTGAACCCCCCGCCTTTTTGAAACTGCGGTGCCTGATAACTGGTTTCTTCAAAGCTATTGGGGGCCGCGCTGATTGCCGAGTCAGCACTCAACGTGATTTCATTGAAACTGACGGTCGGACGCATGTCGACAATCTGTATCGGATTGACCAACTGCTGAACCGAATCGATCAATACATTGCTACCACCACCGTAGCGGAGTTCAGCATGATTGATGGTTTGCAGAAAGATACCCTCATCCTCAAGATCTCTGCGTCCTTCAGCCCGATCAACGTCCCGACGATAAACGATACCGCCCCAATTACCGGGCGCAGCAGCAGGACTAAAACCTGAGGCATCGGAATCGAAGGCACGATCTCGCATGCTGGTAAAGATTACGCTGCCGTCAGAATACTCATTCGCCCCGCTACCGTCCTCATCACCGACAAGGGTAGTTGTAACGGGAGTTTCCCCCTGCAAACTCAGTTGAACGTGGCGTGGTGTGCCGAGAATCTGCAACGCGGCTTCGCTTCGGTCGATTTGTGTCGTGCTGCTACCAACGTTGATGTACGAGTTTCGAAGTTTAAAACCCGCTCCAGCATCAATCATGGTCGTGACACCATGAGGGATGTTCATAGCAACCCCATCACGAAGAGGATTTCCTCCAGTTTCAGAGATGCCAATCTGGTAACTGAAGTTATCTTCCTCTGTTAACAAATCACCGTCCAAACCGCCATTACCAACCACTCGCACAATGTCACCGAAGTACGCTGAACCCAACGCGTTGGACACGTCAGGATTGGCAATGTTGTTGAAAGGCTGCGTGAGCGAACCATCAGAAGCTGGTCCAGCAACTCGGTCAACGAATAAGTTACGCCCAAGCACCTCAACGCCAGTGAAATCGGACGACAAACTCAGGCTGCGGTCGCCGCTCAAGGTCAAAACAAAGCGATCAGTGCCGTCAAATGGCTCTTCGCTCACGCTCGAGCCCACCCCAGTATTTGGCAATTGGCCAGCGATCGCAAAGCTCATCGCATTCGCGACAGACTCCGCTGTGCCCAACGGGTTGTAAACGACATCGATATTACCGGGACTGGCAGTTCCGGCCACCGTTACAAACTCATATGTCCTAACGGTCCCATCTCCGCTCACTATTTCGATAGTTTGCCCAAGCTCAACGGCCGCTCCATCTCCCTTGAATACAATCATCCGTTCAAGATCGCGTGTCTGGAACCAGAAATTGTGCACTCCACCGGGAACACCATCACCGTCGGCATCGACGGGAGTGCCGGGTACATCAACTCGCGTTCCATCCTGGTCACGGATGACGTCCGATTCATCGACCTGCGGCTCGAACTTCAAATGCAGGTCATATTCACCTTGTGTCCGCCCTCCGCTTCCACTTCCAGCAATTGTGGGGTCGTACTGATCGTTCCCACTTGCAGCAACGCCTAGATAATAGACTCCTTCACCAAGCGACGCACGAATCCGTGAATCTTCTCCGAAGTAGTCATCGTTAGCCTGAATTTTCGTGATTCCACCACCGTTAAGCACGAGTGGTGAAAAGGTACCAAGCTCAACATCGATGATGTTTGTTGCAGCATCACCAACCGTAACCGAAGCACGCAGGATGGAGCTCGCAAACGGATCGTCGTTGATGGCATCCACCAAGTCGCCAGCGAGGACTTGGGTAACAACACCACCCGGACGCGGGATGTCAAGCAGAATTCCATTACCGACATTGTTACCGGACGCGTCTTGTGCCCGTAGTACTCGAATCTCGTCATCACCGCCAGGACGATCAGATTGCACAAAAGTAATTCTGGAATCATTACCCTGACGTCCCTTGAGCAGGGAGGTCATCATGACAGACAGATCAATCCCAAGCCCGAAGTCCGTCACGACCGAAGCAGTGCGTTCTTCAAAAAGGGTTAAGCTTGTATCGAGAAGGCTTGAATCCGACAAGCGTTCCGCGAAGGATTCAGCGGTCAGAGTCCCCCTTTGATTGGGGTCATCCAAATCCACCTGGAAACGATAGAGATCGATATCCACGCTATCGGGGCGGTGTACATACTGTCCGTGCAGTACGTCTATGTTTCCTGGAAACACTGGTTCATTGTCAGTGAGTGAATTGATATTCGCGTTCAAGAACCCAGCATTGAACGACATGATCGTTGACGGCGAAAGTTCGCTGGCTTGTTCCAGCCCGAGCAACAATCCAATGCCCCCAACAGCTTTGCGAGTCAGATCCTCACCGTAATCCGTGCCAAACGTCGTGGAACGATCAAAGACCATTGCGGAGGACGCGAAAGCAGGATCGATCCGTACGCTTGCATTTAACACAGGAACAGATTCAGCCTGAACAAGACCGACATCCTGCAAAACGAGTGTATCTCCGAATGCAAAAGTAATACCCTGATCCGCCGTTTCGCGGAACTGAACACCTATTTGGCTTGCCCAAAGATTCAGAGCCTCACGAATACGCTCTTTTTCGACCGCCGTGATCTGGTTCAAGTGAGAAACACCACCAACCTGCTCAAAAATTCCTTGGAAGTTGTAAGGCACTTCCGTTACACCATCCGTCAGGTCCGGCCCAAAGGCTGGATTGATGTGGTTTCGTGTGGGACTGTGCCCCAAATCGTCATCCCCACCAATCGGCTCGATGAGAAAAGCCTGAGCGTCGATCGCTTCGGACAGCACCAAACTGGTCAACTCGCCATTGTCACCGCTATTACCAAACACTCCCACATCGAGTGCCGTTTCAAGCGTTTCGCCAACAGCAACCAAGGTCAATGGCGGGGCATCGATCACGCGGGACGGTAACACAGTGCCACCAAGAAGAGGATCGAAATCCACAGCGATGACGCCAGGGACATCATTACCGATTGCTATTTCCAAATCAGCAATGGTTGGAGAATCCCCACCAAAATCGACAACGATGGTATCCAAGCCCGAGGCCGCTACCTCGGTGGTAACGGCCAAGTTACCGACGCCCGAGTCCGCAAACCTCAACATCCGTCCGGAAGCACTTTCGCCGACGCCCGCAACGTCTTCACTGAACGTCACTTGCAAACCCGGAATCCCGAAGTCCGTTACGACTGACGGTATCACTCCGCGTTCTTCTAATTCAATGATTAAATCGACGCGTTCATCGACGGCTGTTCCAATTCTCAGTCGGAACGTACCACCAGCAAGGCCAACTCCAGAATTTCCATCTGCATCAATCCCTAACTCATTGAGATCCGTGGCAAAAATGAGCCTTGCAGTGTTTGTCACCTCGTCGTACACGACCTGGTCAGGCTTGTAGAGCGCATCGTCAGTGTTACGGACCGTACCCTGCGTCAGTAGCAATTGATAGAAACGGGGATTCTCAGCCGAACGCAATGTTGGCTGACCAGATTCATCATCTTCAACAAACAATGGATCTTCATTGAAGTAAACCACGATCTCATTGCGGTTCTGAGCCAATGTTCCGTCAGGCTGACGAACCACTGGTTGTGGAACGACCGACTCAATGAGCGCCCCTAATCGCAAATCAAATCGAATTACGTCGCTTTGCTGCTGCGGATCATTCGTCTGCAATAACTCGCCACGCGTGTTTCTCAGACCAACCAAACCAGCAGAAGGATCGTCATAGCCGAGAACTGTGATTTTGTAGAGGTCATCAACCAACGCCTCGGAAAATCGGACGACAACTTCGTTATCCGCGTCCTCACCCAGATCGACCAATCCAGGCACGATCGTGACATCGTCTTCAGTCCCCAGCAGGTTGTCCTCGCCGGCACGCGTCACCTGCACGGCACTCAACGTGTTGGAATCAATCTCCTGGTCCGCATCGAAACGCAGTGTTAAAACACGCGGACGCGTTTGAACAATGGAATTGTCATCAATCACCTCGCCTACGTTCGGCTGAACTCCGATCAACTGCGGTCCACCGTCAGCAGCGAGCAATTGCCGTGCCTCAAGTGTTTCGAGGATGTTTTGGCGCCGCTTCTTGTGCGTCTGCCTTGTTTTCTTGGCTTTGTGCTCAGGCGAACGATCAGAATCGGCACTGCGAAGTGCACTAAAGTTGAACGTCGAGGAGTTATTTCGCTTACGCGAGGTCATAGACCGAACCTTCCAGGCGTTGGCGTTTTCGCCGCATAATCGGCGGCAAACACGACAGTGATGGGGTTTAGTAGTTGAAAATCAGTCGCTACGAATAAGGAAGCAGGCAACAGGTTACGAGCCACGCGCGACCAACCACGTAAAGTCCGTTCCATTTGCATGGAATCAGCCCAAACGCAGTCGACGAGTATAGTTAGGCCCAAAAAACCCGCAAACATTTGCCGCTTCTCTCCTTACCACAGGGACAACATCATTTGAAATGGCGACTGATCGTAGCGACAATGCGGGCGATCAATGCAATGCCAATTACG
>Ga0315322_10000382_pt1 | contig 32652 bp, 30 predicted proteins | sample M110021515metaG_FD_203461 | JGI IMG/M metagenome (GOLD analysis project Ga0315322, IMG submission 203461) | Ammonia-oxidizing marine archaeal communities from Monterey Bay, California, United States - M1 100m 21515 | ecosystem: Environmental > Aquatic > Marine > Intertidal zone | place: USA...
TTTGCCACGATCATCGAAGCCAAGGCACTTCACTTTGACCATGTCGCCTTCGTTGACGACATCTATCACGGAGCGAACCCGACCAGGGCGCATCTCAGAGATGTGCACGAGGCCGTCTTTCGGCCCAAGGAAGTTCACGAAAGCGCCGAAGTCCATGATCTTCACGACTTTACCGTCATAGATCATGCCTGCTTCTGGCTCAGCAACAATAGCGTGGATACGGCGCTGCGCATCCTCTGCCGCTGCTGGATCCGTCGCCGCGATCTTAATGGTACCGTCGTCTTCAATGTCGATCTTCGCACCGGTCAGCTCGACCAGTTCACGGATGACTTTACCGCCGGAACCGATAACGTCACGAATTTTCTCCCTCGGCACCTTCATCGTCGTGATGCGCGGTGCGTTGGAGCTAACTTCGGTCCGTGCGTGGCCAAGGCCCTTAGACATTTCACCCAGAATGTGGAGACGGCCATCTTTGGCCTGATCCAAAGCAATCTGCATGATTTCTGCCGTGATGGACGTAATCTTAATGTCCATCTGCAGGGACGTGATGCCGTTTTCGGAACCAGCCACTTTGAAGTCCATGTCACCGAGATGATCTTCATCACCCAGGATATCGGACAGCACCGCATAGCGGTCGCCTTCTTTGATCAAGCCCATCGCGATACCAGCGACTGGAGCCTTCAAAGGCACGCCCGCATCCATCATCGCAAGGGAACCACCGCAAACGGTCGCCATGGAGGAGGAACCGTTCGATTCGGTAATCTCCGAAACGCAGCGGATCGTGTATGGGAAATCTTCATGGGCAGGCAGCATCGGACGCAACGCGCGCCATGCAAGCTTGCCATGGCCGATTTCACGGCGACCAGGAGGACCCATACGACCAGCTTCACCAACAGAGTATGGAGGGAAGTTGTAGTGCAGCAGGAAGCGTTCCCGCATCTCACCTTCCAACCGGTCCATGATCTGTTCGTCAGACCCGGTGCCGAGTGTGCAGACAATCAGGCCCTGAGTTTCACCACGCGTGAAAAGCGCAGACCCGTGAGAAAGCGGCAACACGCCGACTTCTGAGACAATCGGACGGACGGTCTTCGTGTCACGCTCATCGATGCGCTTACCGGTATCGAGAATTGAATTACGAACGATGTCCTTCTCGAGGTCTTTCAACACGCCCTTGGCGAGGCCAGTGTCGCCGTCCGCAGCTTCGATGGCTTCCATGGCTTTCGCCTTGGCGGCACCGACAGCGGTCTGACGCGCCAGCTTCTCCGTGATGCCATAAGCCGCTTTGATGTCGTCAGACACCATCGCTTCAAGCTTAGCGCGCATTGCATCTTGGCCAGCAGGGGCTTCCGGCGCAGGCCAAGGCTCTTTGGCGCTGTCTTCGGCAAGATCGATAATGAGGTCGATGACAGCCTGGAAGGACGTGTGGCCCTTCACAACGGCTTCAAGCATCCGCTCTTCCGAAAGCTCGTGGGCTTCGGATTCGACCATCATCACACCTTCATTGGTGCCAGCGACAACAAGGTCGAGCGTGCTGTTGGCCATTTGCTCCAAAGTTGGGTTCACGACAAGCTCGCCGTCGATTTCTCCAACGCGAGCGTTAGCGATTGGACCCAGGAACGGCACGCCAGAGATTGTGAGCGCAGCAGATGCTGCAATCATCGCCAACATGTCCGGATCATTCTCCATATCGTGGGAGAGGACCGTTGCAATGACTTGGGTTTCGCACTTGAATCCAGGCGCAAACAACGGGCGGATTGGACGATCGATCAAGCGGGACGTCAGTGTTTCTTTTTCGCTTGGGCGGGCTTCACGTTTGAAAAAGCCACCTGGAATACGGCCAGCCGCATAGGCTTTTTCTTGGTAGTGAACCGTCAATGGGAAGAAATCGAGGCCGGGGCGCGGCGTGCGCTCTGCGGTCACTGCACAAAGCACAACGGTGTCGCCATAGGTAGCGAGCACAGAACCGTGCGCTTGACGGGCGATACGGCCCGTTTCTAGCGTGAGGGTACGACCCTCCCACTGCATTTCCTTGCGGACAATATTAAACATCTATGTATTTTCCTTCCTTCGGGAAAGGTTCGCCGCTCGCCCTAATGCCGCGCACGATGCAGTCCCGGGCCTCCGTTGAGGCCTTGTGTTCGGCACCCGCCTTTGCGGGCACCAATTCGCCAGCTTCAGGGGAAGCTAGTCGCATAGAAACGGGCGGCCTTTTGGGCCGCCCGTTTCCGTCTTCGTCGCCTTAGCGGCGCAGTTCAAGCGCTTTCAGGATAGCCTGATAGCGGTCATTATTTTTGCGTTTCAGATAGTCCAGCAGGCGGCGGCGCTGGCCAACCATGGCGATCAGACCACGGCGGGAATGCAGATCCTTTTTATGGGTCAGCATGTGATCCGTCAGATTGCGGACGCGTTCTGTCAGGATAGCGATCTGGACCTCGGGGGACCCCGTGTCATTGTCGACACGGCCAAATTCTTTGACCAATTCTTCGGTACGTTCTTGGGTAATCGACATCGGCTTCTCCTAGTTAGAGGTTAAGCACGCGGGATGATTTGACCTCGCCGGCTTCGAAGCGCGCCAGGCCAACCAGCCTGCCAGATGCTTCAACCCGGAACTCCTTGCCGTCATCGACGTCTGGGAGCCTTTCAAGATCGCCCTTGCGCAGAAGGCGGAGCGTGCGTCCATTACGCAGATCCGCCGCTTCACTATCGGAAACGGCCAACGCCGGGATGTCGTCCAGCGCGGTCTTAACCGGTAGCAACACAGGACATGCATCATTGATGCGACCTAGAGTTTTGACATATTCGAGTTCTTGGGCGTGGTCGAGCGTAAATGGACCAACCCGTGTGCGGCGCAGCGCCGCTATATGGCCCAAGCAGCCAAGCGCCTGCCCTAAATCACGGGCGAGGCTGCGCATATAGCCCCCCTTCCCGCAGTCAACCAGGAAATCGGCGGTATCGTCGTCAATTATCTCCGCTAATTCAAATCGGAAAATCTGAATATCGCGCGCCTCAAGCTCAAACTCCTCGTCCTCACGGGCGAGATCATAGGCGCGGGCACCCTTAACCTTAATAGCGGAATACTTAGGCGGAACCTGGGAAATCAGCCCACGGAACGCAGGCAATGCTGCTTCAATCTCATCGCGAGTGGGGCGCTTGTCTGACGTCTCGATCACGGAACCGTCTGAATCATCCGTATCCCGCGCTTCACCCCAACGCAGCCGGAAGCGATAGGCTTTACGGCCGTCCATCGCATAAGGCACAGTTTTAGTCGCAGCACCAAGGGCGATAGGCAAAAGCCCTGTTGCCAATGGATCAAGCGTGCCGCCATGACCGCACTTTGCGCCCAGCGCCATGCGTTTGATGATGTTTGAGACGTCCGTAGACGTCATGCCAGATGGCTTATCAATGATCAGCCAGCCGTTTGGCGCATCGGGGGCAGGTTTGCGACGTCTACGCCCCATCGCTAGCCCCCTCGTCACCCTGCTCATGGGCAACTGCATCCAGGAGCGCGTTCAATCGAGCACCGCGATCAAAGGCGTCATCGGCGACAAATCTAAGCTCCGGCGTGAATTTGGACGTCATTGCCTGCCCAAGTTCAGACCTGAAATAACCTTTTGCTCGCTTCAGCGCCTTCAAGATGACCTTAATATCCCCCAACCCGCCAAGCGGCGTCACAAATACCGTGGCGACCTTGAGATCAGGACTAGGGCGAACTTCGGTGATCGTGATGGCGACGCCGGACAAGTCAGGATCACGCACGTCACCACGCGCCAGCGTTTCCGCCAGCGCATGACGCACGACTTCCCCCATGCGCCGCTGCCTTTGGCTGGGCGCGCCTGCTCTACGAATGCTCACGTTCAGTCAATCCTTAAACGCTTGCCATTACAGCGTGCGGGCCACTTCTTCGATCTCGTAACATTCGATGACGTCACCCGTCTGAATGTCATGATAGTTCTCGAAGGCCATACCGCACTCGAAGCCATCGCGCACTTCACGCACTTCTTCCTTGAAGCGCTTGAGGGTAGCGAGCTTGCCCTGGTGGATAACGACATTGTCGCGCAAGAGACGGACGCCAGCGCCACGTCGGACAATACCGTCCGTGATACGGCAACCGGCAATCTTGCCGACCTTGGTAATGTTGAAGACCTCCCGGACCTCCGCATTGCCGATGAACTTCTCGCGCTGTTCTGGCGCAAGTAGCCCTTCGACCGCCAATTTTAAATCATCAAGCAATTCGTAGATGATTGAATAGTAACGGATATCGACACCGTCCCGTTGGGATTGAGCCCTGGCCTGGCCACTGGCGCGAACATTAAAGCCAACGATGAAGCCACCTGCAGATGCAGCCAACGTGACGTCAGACTCATTGATACCGCCGACGCCCGCGTGGATGACTTTGGCCGAGACCTCATCATTCGCCAGCTTTTCGATAGCGGCCACAATGGCTTCCAAGCTGCCTTGGACGTCACATTTAACGATAATTGGCAGTTCTTGTGAAATGCCCGCGGAGATCTTGCCGAACATGTCTTCAATGGTGCCACGCGGGGCGACAGCCGTCCGCTTGTCACGATCGACACGCTGGCGGTACTCGCTAACTTCACGAGCGCGGCTTTCGTCAGGCACGACAACGACTTCGTCACCGGCCAAAGGCACGCCTGACAGACCCAGTACAGATACTGGCATCGAAGGGCCCGCCTCCTGCACCTGCTCGCCATGCTCGTCGATCATCGCACGGACACGGCCCCACTCTGCGCCAGCGACAAGCACATCGCCCCGCTTAAGGGTGCCGGACTGCACTAAGATCGTAGCAACCGGACCACGACCACGGTCTAGCTGAGCTTCAACCACGCCGCCCCGTGCCTCACGGTCCGGGTTGGCTTTCAGCTCAAGCAGCTCAGCCTGCAAGGAAATCGCTTCAACCAGCTCATCCAAGCCAGTGCCTTGCGTCGCAGAGACATTGATCATCTGAATGTCGCCGCCAAAATCCTCGGATACGACTTCCTGGCTCAATAATTCTTGCTTGATCCGGTCTGGATCAGATTCAGGCCGGTCACACTTATTCAGTGCCACAATCATCGGCGCTTCAGCGGCGCGCGCATGGTTGATAGCCTCAATCGTTTGAGGCTGCACGGTATCATCTGCAGCGACCACAAGAATGACCAGATCAGTCAGCTTCGCGCCACGCTGACGCATTGCAGAGAACGCGGCGTGACCCGGTGTATCCAGGAACGTCACTTTCTCACCGGCTTCGGTCTGTACCTGATAGGCACCGATATGCTGCGTAATGCCGCCAGCTTCGCCAGATACGACGTTGGCTTTGCGGAGCGCATCCAACAAGGACGTTTTACCGTGATCGACATGGCCCATGACAGTAACCACAGGCGGACGTGGGAGAAGATCTTCTTCAGCGTCGCTCTCGACCTTCACATCCATGCCAATTTCGACATCGGATTCTGATACACGGCGGATCTTGTGGCCGAATTCTTCGATCACCAGTTCAGCCGTATCAGAGTCGATGCTTTGGCTCGGCGTAGCCATAATGCCAAGCGTCATCAGCTTCTTGACGACATCGACGGTACGAACAGCCATACGGTTCGCCAATTCGCTGACGACGATGACTTCCGGTACCCGGACTTCGCGAACAACGAATGTTGCCTCGCCCTTACCGCTATCGCGGCGACGTTGCTTTTCCTTCTCGCGGACACGGCGGATGGATGCGAGACTGCGCGTCCGTTCCTGCTGTACTTCTCCATCGACCACCTGGGTGATCGTCAGCTTGCCGGTACGGCGACCGCCACGTTCACCGCCACGCTTTGGTTGCGCGCGACGTTCTTCATCAACATTACGGGTCTTTCGCCGATCATCATCACGGCCACGAGACGGTGGTGCAGATGGATCAGGCATGGACGGTGCATCAGCCGGACTTGGCGGACGACGACCAGCGCCACCACCAGGTGCGGCCCTACCAGCAGGCGCACCACGGGCGGCACCTGGGCGAGCGCGTTCAGTTTCGGGCCGACGACGCGGAGCCGCAGCTTCAGCGCGTGCTTCGGCTTCACGGCGCGCGGCATCAATCTTCTCGCGCTCAACGGCTTCAGCCTGCTTCAGGGCCAGCATCTCACGCTCTTCTTGCGAGAGTTCGGGCTCTGGTTCCGGCTCAGGTTCTGGTTCTGGCTCGGGTTCTGGGTCTGGCTCGGGTTCTGGAGCAGGCGGCGGTGCTTCTGCTGCAGGAACAGCCTCTACTTCAGGTGTTGGAACAGCTTCAGTCGTAGGAGCTTCAACGTCCGCTTCAACAGCAGGTGCCTCTTCAACGACGGGCGCAGCTTCAACAGGCTTGACCACGGCCGCTGGCCGAACAGGACGCGGCGGTACAGGTGGCGGTGCCGCAACTATGCTCTCGCCAGACTTCAGCGCCTGAATTGCGCGAAGGCGCTTCTCGCGCTCAATGTCGCTCTGAGCGCCAGCTTGGCCGCCGCCGCCACTACGATCACCGGAGCCTGCACGCGGACGCTTCACCTCAACGGTGACGGTCTTGCTGCGGCCACGGGAGAAGCTCTGCTGCACCTTACCGACGCTGACAGTCTTCTTTGCATCAGTCTTACTGCCAAGCTTGCCGCCTAAGCGGAGCTTACCAGGTTTGCGTTCTGTGGTTTCGTCGCTCATCTGTCCTCAACCCTCCCTGTCGGAGGCATCGAATGCGGCCTTGCGCGCACGCTGCCCATTCGGAACCTTTGGCTCATCGAGCCCATCACGGCGCGCGGCTTCACGCGCCAGCATTTCAGCAAACTTACCTTTTGATATCAAGGCGTTAACAACTCTTTCACGACCCATCGCCGAGCCGAGTACATACGCATCCATCCGGTCAAATACCGGTGCGCCATTGCCCATGCCCTCAAGCCGGTGCCGAGACGCCTCTGCAGCGTCTGATGCAACAACGACCAGCCCCACCGGATGCTTCCGCGCGAACTCCCGCGCTTGCTCCCAGCCAACCGCCAATTGCCCAGCAGCACGGGCCAGACCCAGCAGCTCGCCAATACGGCGATCCATTAGGCCAATGGTCATGTCGACAAGATTTTCAGGGGTCGTCACATCAGCTTTGAAGGCGCTTTTGAACCGGTTTGTCTCCACCGCTTTGGCCAAAGCATCACGCTTCGGCAGCACCCACACACCCCGACCCGGAAGACGCATAGCGACATCCGGCGTCACACGGCCATCGGGGTCAACAACGAACCTAAGCATTTCCTCACGCAGTTTCTTTGTCCGCGTGACAATGCATCGTCGCATGCCATGATCACTGGGCGCACCACCCCCGTCACCCGCCATGCCCTTCCGGGCCTGGCGCGCGCCGTTCGCATCAGTCGTGGCGGCGGTCATATTCATGTGGTTCGGTTTGGCCCTAATCCTAATGTGTGTGATGCGTGGTTACATCTTATTGCGCCGGCGCGTCAGCAGCTTCTTCAGCCGCCTCATCGCCTTCAGCAGTTTCTTCATCCTCATACCACTCCGCACGGAGCGCCATGATCAAGCCGTCAGCTTCCTCAGCAGAGAAGTCGCTGCCTGCGATTCCTGTGGCTAAGGCCTCAGCGTCGAGTTCAGCAATATCATCCACCGTTGCGACCGGGACGGATGGGTTGGTGATATAGCGGAACTCATCGCTCGCCAGATCAGCCAAATCGTCCAGGTTCAGCACACCGCATTCGCCAAGCCGCACAATCTGCGCCAGCGTCAGTCCCTCAATGCGGTCGATATCCTCAGAAACGCCAAGTTCAGCCCGGCGCGCTTCAAGGCGCGCCTGTTCGGCAGTAACGTAATCAAAGGCGCGTCGCTTAAGCTCTTCCGCGATATCGTCGTCGAAGCCTTCAATGCTGCCAAGTTCAGCAGCATCAACATACGCAACTTCTTCGACTGTGGAGAAGCCTTCGGCGACCAGCAAGTGAGCGATAACTTCATCGACATCAAGCGTGTCGATGAACGCCTGGGATCGAACTTTAGATTCTTCCTGGCGACGCTCTGATTCTTCCTGTTCGGTCAAGATATCGATGGACCAACCGCTAAGCTGGCTCGCGAGGCGCACATTCTGTCCGCGACGGCCAATTGCCAATGAGAGTTGATCATCCGGGACAACAACGTCGATACGCCCATCGTCCTCATCAATCACGATCTTGGAAACTTCGGCTGGCGCCAATGCGTTTACGACGAATACAGCCGGGTCTTCAGACCAGGGGATAATGTCAATCCGTTCGCCCTGAAGCTCAGCAACAACAGCCTGCACACGACTGCCGCGCATTCCAACGCAAGCGCCGACCGGGTCAATTGAAGCATCGTGGCTAATCACGCCGATTTTAGCGCGACTGCCTGGATCACGGGCCGCAGCCTTAATCTCAATAATGCCGTCGTAAATTTCAGGCACTTCCTGCGCGAACAGCGACACCAGGAATTCCGGGCGCGTGCGGGATAGGAAAATCTGTGGTCCGCGCGTTTCTTCACGGACGTCATAAATCTGTGCGCGGACCCGGTCATTGCGGCGGAAGTGCTCACGGGGAAGCAATTCATCACGGCGGATGATGGCTTCTGCGCGACCGAGATCAATAATGACGTTGCCAAACTCAAGCCGTTTGACAGCACCGTTCACGACCTCGCCAATCCTGCCGGAGAATTCTGCGTATTGGCGACTGCGCTCGGCTTCACGAACCTTCTGCACAATGACCTGCTTTGCGGTCTGTGCGGAAACACGGCCAAAATCAACTGGCGGCAGATCATCAACGATTTCGTCGCCAACAACTACACCCGGCTTAAAGCGCTGTGCTGCCGTAACGGGGAGTTCCGCTGATTCGTTTTCGATCTCAGCGTCGTCCTCAACAACGGTGCGATAACGCGCGAGCGTCACTTCACCGGTACGACGGTCAATTTCCGCCCGGATATCGTGCTCAAGGCCATACTTCGAGCGACCTGCCCGTTGAATAGCCTCTTCCATCGCCAGGAAAACTTCTTCCCGGCTGATGCCTTTATCCCGTGCGGCCGCATCTGCGACCTGCAGCAATTCGCCGCCAAAGATGTGCGCCATCTTGTGTCAGCCCTCTCCGTTCTGGCCTGGCTGGTCTTCCGCGAATGCGGCCAACAAAGCGTCCGTCATAATCAGCTTGGCCCGGCGGACTTCAGCGAGTGGGACCCGAACTTCGGCCTCCCCTTCGCCAACGACCACTTGGCCCTGATCGTCCAAACCGCCGAGGCGGCCCGAATAGCGTCTCTGCCCATCAACGGGCGCAATCAACTCCACCTTGGCGTCAAAGCCAGCGAAGCGATCAAAATCCTTGGGCCGCGTTAACGGCCTGTCGACACCGGGGGACGACACTTCCAGCGTGTAAGCGCTGGTGATCGGGTCCTCGACGTCCATAACGGCTGAAATCGCGCGGCTTATGCTGGCGCAGCCTTCAACAGTCATTGGCGATCCGTCTGCCGGTTCCGCCATCACTTCAAGTACGGGGCGCACAGTTCCGGACACGCGAACGCGCACGACCTCGAAGCCCATGTCTTCGATGGTCGGCTCAATCAATGCCTGAACCCGCGTCTCTCGTTCCATTCAGTCCCCAACAGCCTGTTTGCCAATACCACGTAAAGAAAAACGGCGGGCTCAAGAGCCCACCGTCACCAATTGGCATGACGATTTCGTACCGCAACAAGGCGGTGAAGGGGCTATATATGCGAAACTCTCACCGCTGGCAAGCCGACCACCGCCAAATCCATCCCGCCATTCAGCAGATATTGACGATGACGACACTGATGCCTAACTGACACTCTACAGTGCATGACTACAATGCGCGTATCCGCAGAAATCCAAGGACATCAGGCGCGAACAGCAATGGCCGTATCGAAACCCATCAGCATCCAGGAATTGAACGAGCGCTCGCGGGATATCTTCCGCGTCATCGTCGATGCTTATATGGATCAGGGCGACCCGATTGGCTCCCGCACTATTTCCCAGCGGCTCACACAACAGCTCTCGCCCGCGACTATCCGCAATGTAATGGCGGATTTGCAGGATTTGGGCCTACTGCACGCCCCCCACAATTCTGCAGGTCGCCTACCGACGGACGCAGGGTTGCGTCTATTTGTCGATGGCCTGCTTCAGGTTGGCGATCTTGGCACGGAAGATCGTACTGAAATCGAAGGCCTGGTTGGCAATGCTGGCATATCTTTGGACCGGGCGCTGGACCGGGCCACGACAGCACTGGCGGGCCTATCCACCCATGCCGGGCTTGTCGTCGCACCTAAGGCAGCCAATGCTGTAACGCATATTGAATTCGTGCCGCTTGGCGATGGGCGTGGTCTTGTTATTTTGGTCGATAGCACTGGGCAGGTCGAGAATCGCGTCATCGACTTGCCGGTTGGCATGCCCGCCTCATCATTGCAGGAAGCGACCAATTACCTTTCCGCCCGCCTTCGCAATCGCACATTGGACGAAGCGCGCGCTGAAATCAGAGATGATCTAGCTCGGCATCAAGCGCAGCTCGATACATTGACCCAACAAGTCGTCGAGGATGGGTTGGCTGTGTGGTCTGACGCTGGCGGCGGCGCGCTCATTGTGAAAGGCCAAGCGCGCTTGTTGGATGATGTCGCGGCGGTTACGGACCTGGAGCGCATCCGCAGCCTATTCGATGCGCTGGAAACCAAAGAGACCATGCTGCGGCTGGTTGAAGCAGCAGAGACCGGTGATGGTGTTCGTATCTTTATTGGTGCTGAAAATACGGTATTCAATCACGCGGGATGGTCTATGGTGCTCGCACCTTATGGCGGTGCCAACGCAAAAGTGCTGGGTGCCATTGGTGTGATCGGCCCGACGCGGCTCAACTATGCCCGCATAATTCCTATGGTCGACTACACCGCCCGGGTGATCGGCCGCATTTTATCTAGAGATTCGGAGAAATAGCTCGTGACCCAAGGCGACGATACGCCCAAGGCGCCTGAAGATGCGCCGGAAGATTACTTGAATGCCGCAAATGACGCAGCGGCAGATTTCGCAGCAGATATGGTAGCGGAGGAACCAGGGCTGGACGCAGCAAAATCCGCGGCGACTGCTTTGGCAGATCGCGTTGCGGAACTTGAGTCTGAGGCGGTGACCCTGAAGGAGGATCGCTTGCGCGCGCTGGCAGAGGCTGAAAATGCCCGCCGCCGCGCACAAAAAGACCGCGAAGAAGCCAGCCGCTATGGCGCAGCAGGCCTTGCTCGGGATATTCTTTCCGTCGCGGATAATCTTTCACGGGCACTGGCAGCAATGCCTGCTGACGCCAAGGCCGAATCCGAAGCGCTTGGAAAGCTAGCTGAGGGTGTCGAGATGGTCGAACGCGAACTTGCTCAGTCGTTGGCCAAACATAACGTTGCGGTTTTTGGCGCACCGGGTGACGTCTTCGACCACAATTCCTTCCAGGCTGTGTTCGAAGTTGAGACGACAGATGTGCCGCCAGGCGCGGTTTCTCAGGTTCTGCAGCGCGGCTACATGCTGCACGACCGCCTCCTCCGCCCAGCCATGGTTGGTGTCGCGAAACCACCTGCTGGCGGTACGCCCACTAGTGACCGTGGCGGCGCTGTAAACGAAACGGCTTAACGCGCAGTCAGTATCCCCGCCCGCGCTCGACGACGTTTAGCAACGGTTCGTCGGCGAGCGCGCGGCGGATATTTTCGGCGACCTGGTCTGCGGCCGTATCCGCATTGGTGTTGCCTGAATTGTGGGGCGTGATGCGGACATTCGGCATCCGCCAGAGCGGATGGTCTTCCGGCAATGGCTCAGGCTCTGTGACATCCAAAAACGCACCCTTGATACGCCCAGAATCGAGAGCCGTGACAAGATCATCTGTGTGGACGATCCGACCACGTGCCATATTGATCAGGTAGGCCTCCTCCGGCAGGTGGCTGAATGCAGCGGCATTCAGGAGACCCGTCGTATCTTTGGTTAGCGGCAATAGGCAGATCAGGAAATTGCTGCGGGCAAGGAATGGCGCGAAGCCATTCTCTCCGTGAAAGTTCTCAATCTCGCCAAGATCACGCGCGCTCCGTGTCCACCCGGCAACTTCGAAACCGATGTGGCCAAGTCGCTGCCCAATCTCCTGGCCAATCTCACCACAGCCGAGCATGCCAACCCTAGCGGGCGCTGCCCGCCATGGTTCAAGCTCATTCCAATCACCTTCAGATTGCTGCGCCTGATAATCGCCAAAACGACGGTAGAAATGCAGAACGACATAGAGCGCCCACTGCGCCATCTGCTCCGTCATCCATGGGTCAATGATGCGGGCGATTGCAACATCCGGCACATCATCCGCCAAGAATATCCCATCGACCCCAGCGCCTGTCGCCAGCACGGCCTTCAAGTTGGTCATGCCGGCGAAATCGCCCGTGGCGGCCTTAAAGCCCAAAAAGAAATGTATATCAGCCGGGTCACCCACATCAGGCCACACCCGAAACGGCACATCCGGCAAGCGCTTCGCCAACTGCGCACGCCAAGCTTCCGCGCCGCCTACAACAGGATCAGGCTTAAAGAGGATTGTCATCAGGGGCTCATTTCAACACAAGACAGTTCAGTCACTAACAGCGTCTGTTTCAACGGCTTTCATATCGAACGCCGCCGCCAGCAACGCCTGGGTATATTCTTCTTGGGGTGCCTCGAAAATCGCTTTGGCGGGGCCTTGCTCAACGACTTTGCCGTCTTTCAGCACGATCAAATCATGGGCCAGCGCTTTGACGACCTTTAAATCGTGGCTGATGAACATGTAGGCGAGGTTATGGCGATGTTGGAGATCACGCAGCAGGTCCACAATCTGAGCCTGCACGGACATATCCAGTGCAGAGGTCGGCTCATCGAGTACTAGGAACCTTGGTTCCAGCACGATAGCCCTGGCGATGGCGATCCGTTGGCGTTGGCCGCCTGAGAACTCATGCGGATAGCGGCGGGACATAATGGGCTCCAAGCCCACCTCCTCCAAGGCGGAGGCGACGCGTTGATCGACCTCGGCACCTTCGCGAATGCCGTGGGTATTCAAGCCTTCCGCAATGATCTCACCGATTGTCATGCGTGGGCTGAGGCTGCCGTACGGGTCTTGAAACACAATCTGCATTTCCCGGCGGAGCGGACGCATATCCGCCCAGCTGGCGCTGTGGATATCCTTGCCATCAAACCGGATCGCGCCTTCGCTGGATTGCAGCCGCAGCAGCGCCAAACCAAGTGTCGTTTTGCCAGACCCGGATTCACCGACGACGCCAACCGTCTGCCCCGCGCGGAGCTTCACAGTCACGCCATCAACGGCTTTGACATGGCCGATAGTGCGTTTGAGCAGGCCGCGCTTAATTGGGAACCAAACCTTCAAATCATCCGCAGCCAGAATTTCGTCCGCGCTTGTATCTGCCGCCACGGGATCGCCCTTGGGCTCCGCCGCCAACAGCATTTGGGTGTAGGCGTGGGTCGGGTCGTCAAAGACCTGCGCAACTGGTCCTTGCTCAACGATTGCGCCGTCGGTCATCACAGCAACGCGGTCTGCCGTTTTCCGCACGATGCCTAGGTCATGGGTAATCAGCAGCACGGCCATGCCAAGCTTCTGTTGCAGGTCCCGCAGCAGTTCCAGAATTTGTGCCTGAATTGTGACATCAAGCGCCGTTGTCGGCTCATCAGCAATCAGTAGGTCCGGCTCATTCGCAAGCGCCATGGCAATCATTACGCGCTGGCGCTGACCGCCGGACAGTTGGTGCGGATAGCTATCCAGCCGCTGTTCCGGGTCTTTCAAAGCCACCAGCTTCAAGAGTTCCAGCGCCCGCGCCCTGGCCGCACTTTTGGACAGACCACGATGCACCACCAGGCTTTCGCCGATCTGCTTGGCAACGGTGTGCAGCGGGTTCAGGCTGGTCATCGGCTCCTGGAAAATCATGCCGACGCGTGCACCGCGCACCTTCATGAGCGTTTGCTTCGACGCCCCAATCATTTCCTCACCGTCGAATTGGATCGATCCCGTCGGATGCGAAGCCAGCGGATAGGGCAGCAATTGCAGGATCGACAGCGCCGTCACGGACTTGCCTGACCCAGATTCGCCGACGAGTGCCAAAGTTTCACCCTTGGCCAGTGTCAGCGAGACGCCTTTGACGGCCTCCTTGGCATGCGGATCATCTGCGCCGCCAAAGCGAACGCCTAGGTCGTCAATTCTGAGGAACGGATCACCGGTCGCCATCAGGCCGCTCCTGGAATGGTTTTGCGCGGATCAAACGCATCCCGCACTGCTTCACCCGCGAACACTAACAGCGTCAGCAGAATGGCGATCGATAAGAACCCGGTGAAGCCGAGCCATGGTGCCTGCAGATTGTTTTTACCCTGCTGCAGCATCTCCCCGAGGGACGCTGACCCGGGCGGCAAACCGAAGCCGATGAAGTCCAGCGCCGTCAACGTCGTGACGGAGCCAGCTAGGATAAATGGCAGGAATGTAATGGTCGCGACCATAGCGTTTGGCAGCACATGCCGGACCATAATCTTGCGGTTGGAAACGCCAAGCGCCCGGGCCGCGCGCACAAAATCCAGGTTCCTTGCGCGCAGGGTTTCCGCGCGCACAACGCCGACGAGGCCCGTCCAACTGAACAGCAGCAACAATCCCAGCAGCCACCAGAAATTCGGCTCCACCACGCTCGCCAGAATGATGAGGATATATAGCTGCGGCAGCCCGCCCCAAATCTCGATGAAGCGCTGCATGGTGAGATCAAGCCAGCCGCCGTAAAAGCCTTGCACCAGCCCTGCCAGCACGCCGATCACACTGGATACGACCACCAGCGTGAACCCGAACAGCACTGATATACGGAAGCCATAGATCAGCCTTGCAGCCACATCCCGCGCCTGGTCGTCCGTGCCAAGGATATGCTGCGAGTCCGGGCCTGTCGGTGCTGGCGATGGCAAGTCCCACGCGACGGTGCGATGGTGGTAGCGAATGAGTGGCCAGAGCATCCAGCCTTTCTCCGCGATCTTCTCCGCAACGAATGGATCTCGGTAATCGGCCTCAGTCTGGAATTCGCCACCGAACGCGGTTTCGGGATATCCGTTGAATACAGGCAGATGGATTTCGCCGTTATACATCACCACGAACGGCTTATCGTTGGCGATGAACTCCGCGAACATGCTCAGCATGAATAGGATCGCGAAGATAACGGCGGACCAATAGCCCCGCTTGTTCGCTTTGAATTGCTGCACGCGCCGCTGATTGATGGGAGAAAGGCTCATGCGCGGCGGGCCTCGAAGTCAATGCGGGGATCGATGAACATGTATGTTAGATCGCCAATCAGGCTCATGATGAGGCCAAGCAGCGAGAAAAACCATACGCTGGCGAACATGATCGGATAATCCCGCTTGATCGCAGCCTCGTAGCCCAACAGGCCAAGGCCATCGAGCGAGAAGATCACCTCCACCAAGAGAGCACCCGTAAATAGGATGCCGATGAATGCTGCAGGGAAGCCTGCAATCACGATCAGCATGGCGTTCCGAAACACATGCCCGTAGAGCACCCGTCGTTCTGAAATGCCCTTAGCGCGCGCTGTCAGCACATATTGCTGATTAATCTGCTCCATGAAGGAGTTCTTGGTGAGCATCGTGAGCCCTGCAAACCCACCTATGACCATCGCTGCAACAGGTAGCGCCAAATGCCAGAAATAATCCGCGATCTGGCCGACCTTACTTAGCTGGTCAAAGTTCTCAGACGTCAGCCCGCGCAACGGGAACCATTGCCAGTAACTCCCGCCTGCGAACACCACCAAAAGCAACACGGCGAACAGGAATCCAGGGATGGCATAGCCGACGATCACAACCGCGCTCGTCCATAGATCAAACGCCTCCCCATCCCGTGTCGCCTTGGCGATGCCAAGCGGAATGGAGATCAGGTAGACCAGCAGCGTGGTCCACAGGCCAAGCGAGATCGATACCGGCAGCTTATCAATCACCAAATCCACCACGCGCTCGGACCGAAAGAAGCTTTCGCCGAAATCAAAGCGGACGAAGTCATAGAGCATGCCGAAATAACGCTCGTGCATCGGCTTATCGAAACCGAAGCGTTGTTCCAGGTCTTTGATGAAGTCTGGATCAAGCCCCTGGGCACCGCGATATGAGGATTCCCCTGCCCCACTGCTTCCCTGGTCCGTTTTCTGCGCACCGCCCTGCCCGCCAGCGAAATCACCGCCGGAGCGTGTAATGCGTTCAGTGGCGGCACCCGTGCCAGTCAACTCCGCAATCACCTGCTCTACCGGCCCACCAGGAGCGGCCTGAACGATGAAGAAGTTGATGGTCATAATCCCAAGTAGAGTTGGGATAATCAGCAGCAAACGACGGAGAATATAGGCGGCCATCAGGATTTATTCCTCTTCGCCCCGGCTTTTGCCGGATCCAGCCACCAGGTCATGATGCTGACCCCTTTATAGGGCGAATTCTTTGGCCGCCCGAAGATATCCCAATACACGATCCGCTGCGCCGCAATATGCCAATTCGGCACAACCCAATGGCCCGCCAGCAATACCCGGTCTAGCGCACGGGTCCGGGCAACGAGGCTGTTGCGATCCGGCGCTTCAATCAAAAGCTCAATCAACGCATCTATTTCCGGCGTCGCTATGCCGATCAGATTGCGCCCACCGGGCCTATTCGCTGCGGCAGAACCCCAATAATCCCGCTGCTCATTCCCAGGGGATTCAGATTGGCCCCAGCCGGAAATCACGCTGTCGAAGTCATATTGACGAAGTCGGTTGATATATTGCGACTGATCCACAAGCCGCACACGCACATCAATGCCAAGCCGGGCTAGATTGCGCTTGAACGGCAAAACAATCCGCTCGAATGCTGGGCTCACCAGCAGGATTTCAAAGCGGAATGGCTCACCCGTCTCAACACTGGCGAGCTTGAGGTCACGCACCTCATACCCAGCCTCCTTCAAGAGCGCGAAGGACTGCCTGAGGTTCTCGCGTGGCCACCCGGTTCCGTCTGTCTCAGGCGGTTTAACAGGCGGCCAGAATACAGTGCGGGGCAAGCGTTTACGCAAGCATTCCAGGATAGCCAATTCCTCGCCCGAAGGTGCCCCGGTCGCTGCCAGTTCAGAATTGGCAAAGAAACTGTCTGTGCGTTTGTACTGACCATAGAAAAGGTTCTGGTTGGTCCATTCAAAATCAAACGCCAGCGTAATCGCCTGCCGAACGCGCGGGTCTTGGAAGCGCGTCCGCCGTGTGTTCAATACAAAAGCCTGCATGCCCTGCGGTGTGCGCTGCTTAACAAGCGTTTTGATCAACCGCTCTTCACGGACGGCAGGCGTATCCCAATCAACCGCCCAGGCTTTCGCTTGATTCTCCGCAAAGAAATCGACCGCCCCTGCCTTCAATGCTTCCCGGATGGCGATCCTATCCCGGTAATAGTCGGTGCGGATGCGCTCAAAATTGTTTTTGCCACGATTAACTGGAAGGTCCTTGCCCCAGTAATCATCCACCCGCACCCGCTCCATAAACCGGCCCGGCTCAAATTTGCCGACCTTGTAGGGGCCAGAACCAAGTGGCGGATCAAGCAAGGTCTTGGCGAAGTCTCGGCCTTCCCACCAGTGCTTTGGCAGTATCGCCAGCTGCCCAATGATCAGAGGTAGTTCTAAGTTGGCCGCGTCGCCAAAACTGAATTTTACGGAGCGTTCGCCAACTTTCTCGGCAGTTTTCACGCTGCCATAATAGTAGCGATAGAACGGCTGGCCTTCCTTGCGAAGCGTCTCCAGGGAGAAGATTACATCTTCTGGCGTGATTGGCTTGCCATCATGCCAACGCGCCTCGGGCCGGAGATGGAAGATCACCCAGGACCGGTCTTCAGGGTATTCGATCGATTCAGCGATCAGGCCGTATTCTGTGAACGCTTCATCCTCACTGCTGGTCAGCAGCGTTTCAAACACACCAGGGTTTGCAGCGTCACCCTTTGGGATGAATGGATTGAAGCTGTCGAATGATCCTTCGGTTGCCAACCGTAAAGTGCCGCCGACCGGCGCGTCAGGATTGACATAATCGAAATGCTTAAAATCCGGACCGTATTTCGCTTTCCCATGCATCGCGATTGCGTGGGAGCGAACCACAAGGTCATTCACGACCTCTGCCGGTTTCAGCTTCGCCAGACAGGCCCGTTCTTTTTCAGAGAGCGCAGGCTTCGGCCCATCATCTTGCGCCAACGCCACAGCGCCAGTCACGAGTGCAGTTAGGCCAAAGAGTGCAGCGGCGAAGCGCGTTGCCATACGAAATCCCGTTCCAGGCCATAAGCCAATTGCTGGAAATCTTTATGGCGCAGGCTTAAGCCGCGATGCAAGCCTTTGGCGGATTACGTTTTCATAATCGCGCCGAGAGTAGCGCCATGTAAGCCCGGATCACCAGACGCCAAGACGTCCCCATTGCTTGCAAGTGTGAGCTGTTCGCCCGCCCAATCCGTCATCACACCACCAGCTCCAGCGATAACTGGCGCTATGGCTGCAAAGTCATATGGCTGCAATGTCGATTCCATCACGATATCAAGCCAACCAGACGCGAGCAGACCATACCCGTAGCAATCACCACCATAATTGCAGTCGAGCACTTGTCGGCGGAGGCCACTGAACGCTTCGATGCGTTCAGGGTCAGAGAAAATTTCGGGGCTGGTCGTGCCAATGCGCGCCTGCCTTAGGCTGGCGCAGGAGCGCGTGCGCGCAGGGGCACCATTCAGCACCGTCGGCAAACCAACGCCTCCGACCCAGCGCTCATTCAAAATCGGCATGTCGATGACGCCGAGCACCGGGACGCCTTTGTGGGCGAAGCCAATCAATGTGCCGAATGTCGGTTTGCCAGAAATAAAAGCGCGCGTGCCGTCTAACGGATCAAGCACCCATACGAACTCAGCGTCCGCATTTTCCGAGCCAAATTCCTCACCAACAATGCCGTGCTCAGGCGCGGCGTGCTTTAGGATGTCGCGCATCGCAGATTCTGCATCCCGGTCCGCTTGGGTTACCGGTGATGCATCTGACTTGGCATCAATTGGAATAGGCTTGCGGTAGTAGCTTTGTAGGATGGAGCGTGCAGCATCAGCCAGCCGTTGCGCTAAGTCAGCGCTGCCTGACGGGATTTGCATAGTCTCCATAGTTTAGCCCTTACTGGCTGGCTGGAAGCGCCTCCGGCTTATCATCCTGTGCACGGAGATATGCGATGACGGCAGCGCGATCCTTCGCCCGCTTCAAGCCTGGGAACGCCATTTTGGTGCCTTTCACATATGCCTTTGGCTTGAACAAGAACTGGTTCAGGTCAGCATAGGTCCAGTTGCCAGGCATATCGGCCATTGGGCTTGAATAGGAGAAGCTACCAACACTGGCGATGTCGTTGCCGACAATACCGAAAAGCGCCGGGCCAACCTTATTGGGTGCGCCTTTATCAGCGGTATGGCAAGATGCGCACTTTTTGAAAACCTTTTTACCGGCTTCAAGATCAGCACTTGCAAGCAACCCGGCGATGGGCTCAGGGCCAGCTGGCGCTTTGGGGCCACTGTCAGCGCCGTGATCGTCTTTAATGTAAGAGGCATAGAGCGGATCAACGGGGCCATGATCAGCACCGTGATGTCCCCCACCAGAAGCAGGATGGATCAAACGCGTGACAAAACCGGTTGTCATCGCAACGACGCCCGCGAGCAACACCGCCGCAAGAATCTTATTGATCTTCATGGAATCCATGGTCGATAGCCCCTCAATAAGCCCGAGATTGCGCCCGATATAGCGCACTCCGCATAGGATAGTATAAGCGGAATCCTTTAACCGAGATAATAGCGCCGGGAGCCCTTGCAAACTCTGCGTCTTTCCGTCGCGTGGTTTTGGGGGTCCGCTGAGAAAGCGCTGTAGGCACCTTGGCGGTTTGTTCGGCGCGTTATGATTTCATTTGCATCCAATTCCACGGCACAGACTAATCCAGCGAAATTACGATTGCCCTAGTGCGAGAGAAGGTTCATGCATCGGTTATGGCGAACGAAACACCCATCATCCTGATCCCAGCGCGCATGGCAGCGACCCGCCTACCCGGCAAACCTTTGGCGGACATAAATGGTCGCCCAATGATCGCCCACGTCATCAACCGCGCCTTGGAGGCCGACATTGGCCCTGTTGCCGTCGCCGCTGCCGAGCAAGAAGTCGCCGACGCTGCAACTGCCGCCGGTGCGATCGGAATTGTGACGGACCCAGACCTGCCTTCAGGCTCAGACCGGATCATGGCCGCGCTTAGTGAAATCGACCCCAATGGCACTTATTCCATCGTCGTCAATGTCCAAGGCGATCTGCCAACGATTGCCCCGCAATCCATCCAGGCATCTCTAAAGCCCCTGCAAGCGCCTGATGTGGATATCGCAACCCTGGTGGCAGAAATCACCCGGGAGGAAGAACGCGACAATCCAAACGTTGTGAAAGCGATCCTCGCCGCGAATGGCCGCGCACTTTATTTTACCCGTGCGACGGTGCCGACCGGCCCAGGCCCACTCTGGCATCATATCGGCCTTTACGCCTATCGCCGGGCGGCCTTAGAACGCTTCGTAGCCTTGCCGCCAAGCCCGCTTGAACAACGGGAGCGATTGGAGCAGTTGCGCGCGTTGGAAGCAGGCATGATTATCGCCGCCGCAGAAGTCGATGACCCGCCCTTGGGCGTCGACGGCCCAGATGACCTTGAACGCGCCCGCATTATGCTCGCGCAGAACCAGTAGAAGTAAAATTATGGCTGATCCCGAGAACATCATTGCATTCCAGGGCGCGCCCGGCGCTTATTCAAACCTTGCCTGCAAGGCCGCTTTTCCAGAAATGACGCCGATGCCCTGCTCATCCTTCGAAGGCGCATTCGGCGCTGTAGAAAATGGCGACGCCCGCCTTGCGATGATACCAATTGAGAATTCAATCGCTGGCCGTGTTGCAGATATCCACCATCTGCTGCCAGCAACGGGCCTGCACATCATCGGTGAGCATTTCGAGCCTGTCCGTCATTTTCTGATGGCCCCAGAAGGCGCGACGCTGGACACGATCAAAACCGTCCGCAGCCATGTGCATGCACTCGGCCAATGCCGCCAAGCAATCAAAGAACTTGGCTTGAACGCCATTGTCCATGTGGATACCGCTGGTGCCGCGGCAGACCTTGAGCATTCCACAGACATCACAGAAGCAGCTATCGCCTCCTCCCTCGCCGCAGAAACCTATGGGCTGCAAGTCCTCAGGTCTGAAATGGAGGACCACGCCTACAATACGACCCGCTTTATCGTTCTTGCCCGCGAGCCTGAAACGCCGCCGATGACGGATGCACTCACGGTCACCACCTTTATTTTCCGCGTGCGGAACGTGCCCGCCGCGCTCTTCAAAGCCATGGGCGGGTTCGCCACCAACGGCGTCAACATGACCAAGCTTGAGAGCTACATGATTGAGGGCGAATTCTTCGCAACCCAATTCTTCGCCGACATTGAAGGCCACCCGGATGATGCCAGCGTAAAAATGGCGCTTGAGGAACTTGGCTTTTTCAGCCGCGAATTCCGCCTGCTTGGTGTTTATCCGGCGAGCCCCTTCCGTGAGCACGGCTTCCAGAGCATTCAGGAAGGCCGCAATGGCTGACGCCCGCACCCAGATTTTCGCATCTGTCCGCCAAGCGCTTGGCCGGACATCACTGCCTGATCCGGCAGAAGTTGCCGCGGAAGCAGCCGCTCTGAGCGTTGATGCTACGGCAACACAACCGGCGTTGAAGCATCAAGACCCATTGGCTGAATTCATTGCACGCGTGCAAGGCGAACGGCTTGCAGCAACGGTTGAGCGTATTCCAGACGATGCCGCCATTCCGGCTGCCATCGCGCGTTATTTGCAAGCCGAAGGCGCACCGCTCTCCCTCGCCTTACCGTCCGATCCGGCAATGGAAAGCTTGGATTGGACAGGGATCGAGACACATCGGACATTGGACCCGAATGAAGGTGCGGCCATCAGCCGGGCGCATTGGGGCATCGCTGAAACTGGATCGCTGATCCTGCTGTCCAGCTCGGAACAGCCCACACTGTATGCCTTCCTGCCGCTTCGGCACATCATCGTCGCCCCCGCAGCCAGTGTGGTTCCACACATGGAAGACTTCTGGGCGGCATTCCGTGCATCCGGTAAAGCGCATCCCCGAAACATCAACTTTGTGACAGGCGTTAGTGGCACAGCGGATATTGAATCTAAGCTGGTTCGCGGTGCCCATGGTCCGAAGGCGCTGCATATTCTGCTAACCGGAGACGCCTGATGAAACCAGAGGCCCGCACCCCCGCCCCCATCGACGCCCGCGACCGGCGCCATGCGGAGTCGGTGCTGGTCTATCCGACGGAAACGCTGCCATCCTACGATACAGCACCACTGGAACGCGCACGGACGACTCTCACAAAAGTCTCCGAAACCATTGTTCCACCAGGTGACGCCCGTGCAGTTCGCATCAACGCCGGGCAATTCTTCCGTATTCTCAGCGTAGAGGGCGCGCAGGTCGGCGACCTTAATCTCTGGAATGCTCATGACCTGTCGGAGCGCTTTTATTCCGGCAAAACGCGCGCGCTGCATGGCACGCATCTGGGCCTTGGTGACCGCATGTGGAGCACGTTCCCCAACCTCCGCCCGATGGCGACGATCACTTGGGATACGCAGGACTGGTAGGGCTGGGATGCAGACGGTGGTGGCGTCCATGATGTTATCGGAACGCGCTGTGATCCCTACACCAACGGCGTTCTCGGACATGATCCCTACCACCATTGTTGCCATTCCAACCTGACCCGCGGGCTCGCCGCTGCAATTGGCATGGCACTCAATGAAGCCGAACCACTCGTGCATGATGTACTGAATGTTTTCATGTGCACAGGCTTCAGCCTGGATACGCATCAATATTTCATGAAAGCCAGCCCCGTTCGTCCGGGCGACTATCTGGAATTCTTCGCCGAGATTGACCTGCTCGCAGGCCTATCCACCTGTCCCGGTGGTGACTGCGGCACGAAACATTCGAGCGACACTGCGGCCTGCCATCCCCTTGTCATTGAGGTCTTTGACCCGGCACCGGGTGCGCTGCAAGGCTGGAAACAGCCAGAGCCCGCGCCATATGATGGTAGCCACGACACTTAAGCAGGAGATGTCTGATGACTACCTTTGTTTGCCAAACTTGCGGCGTCTCTTATCCAGATGCGCCACTACCACCTGCTGAATGCCCGATCTGCGAAGATGAGCGCCAGTTCGTGCCAGCATCCGGTCAAGCCTGGACAACGCATCCAGCGTTGCTGGAAGATCATGCCATTGAATGGACTGAAATTTCAGCAGGTCTCCATGCGCTTAAAGTCAAGCCTAATCTCGCCATAGCGCAGCGCGCGTTTCTGCTGGAGACAAGCGCCGGGGCTATCCTATGGGACTGCTTGCCAATTCTGGATGAAGCAACGGCGGAACGGATTGAGGCCATGGGCGGCTTGGCTGCTATCGCGCTCTCGCACCCACATTATTACGGCAACATGCACAGCTGGGCGGAACGGTTTTCTGCGCCGATCTATGTGAACGCAGCGGATGCGGCCTGGGTCCAGGTTCCATTGCCATGGCTCAAATTCTGGCACGGCGATTTGGAGCGTTTGGCGGACGATGCCCTGTTGATCCGTTGTGGCGGTCATTTCGCTGGTGGAACTGTACTGCACTGGGATAATGGTAAAGGCGTGCTTCTTACTGGCGACATCATTCAAGTCGTGCCGGATGCCAAGCATGTCAGCTTTATGCGCAGCTACCCGAACCTCATCCCTCTGGATGAAAGCTCCGTGACAGCAATTGCAGCCGCCGTCGCCCCCTTCAAATTTGACTCCATTCACGGCGCTTTCGTTGGCCGGACGATAGAAAGCGATGGCAATGCAGCGCTGGAACGCTCCGCCGCCCGCTATATCCACGCAATCAATACGCCGCCGCAAAATTGACCGCTGGAAGATTAACGCTAGGCACACCCCAAGCGACCTCACCATCATCGCCCAGATAATGGTCAATCCGGGTGGTCGAGCAGTTATCCACACCGAACGCGAGCGCCTGGGCAGGCGATAGGTTCAGCGCTTGCGCCAACGCGCCACGAATGGTCCCGCCGTGGGCCGCGATCACCACATGCTTGCCAGCGTACTCAGCGGCGATTTCTGGCACGATTCTGGAGACGCGTTCGCACAACTGCGCAAAGCTCTCCCCGTTCGGCGGAACGTTCTCCGCTGGCGTCATCCAGAACCCGGGCCACGGACCTCCCTTCGAAAAAAGCTCAGCGATCGGCTGACCTTGCCAGTCGCCAAGGCTTTGTTCGTTCAATTCAACATACCCACGAATCTTACCTGGAATATCCTGGCGACCAGCCGCGCGGACAGCAGCGAGCGTTTGATGGGTCCGGCACAGCGCAGACGCCAGATAGACAGCCTTCTTCGGCAGGCGCGCCGCCAAGCCTTCAAAAAGGGCGATGTTTGATACATCTGCATCAATTTCACCGCCGCCATAAACCAAGCCACCATTGTTAACGACAGGCGCGTGACGCACCCACCAGAAATGCGTTGTTTTCGTCATATGAAAGCTGCCAATGTGAGAAGTAATGCAATTTCTGCGAGCTGTTCAGCAGTACCCAGAATGTCACCGGTATAGCCGCCAAATCGCTGCTTTGCGAGCATTGCCCACGCCCCGACTACCATGCCCGCGACCAAAAAGGCCGCGATGCTGCTCAATCCCGAACCCGCCATCAGCAATACCGCCAGCACGGTCGCCAGGGCAGTCCGCCCCCACCCGGGCTGACCAGCATAGACCGCAAGCCCATCCGTTCGGGCGAGCGGTAAAAGGTGCATGAGCGGAACCGGTGCTGCCCGCGCAGCCGCCAAAGCCAGTCCAGCTGTCCACCACATATCCGCCATACCGAGCGCCGCAAGCGCAGAAGCTCTCAGACCTACACTAACAATGAGCGCTAGACCGCCATGGGCACCGATCCTGCTGTCCCGCATGATTTCAAGGCGGCGCGCACGGTCGCCAGGAGCAGCCAACGCGTCGCCGCAATCCGCCAAGCCATCCTCATGCAGAGCGCCAGTGATAATGGCGGCAGCAGCCAGCGCTAGAAGCCCACCCGCAAGGGGCGGCAAGCCAAGTGCCATCGCGGCCCATAAGGTAATCGCACAGGCGAATCCAGGCACTAAGCCCGCTAATGGAAACGCCCATGCTGCGTCCGCCAGCGGTGGTGGTGCGGATATTGGAACCGGCAATCTGGTGAGGAACCCCAACGCCGCTTTGGCTTCTGCAAACGCGCGCTGCACGGGCGCTCCTTCATCAGGCTTGCTTGGTACCGCAGAGGAACGTACCTCTTGGCGTTCAAGCGATTCTTTTTGTTGTAGGGACCATAGCCTTATGTCTGCGGAAAATGAAAACGGCACGCGCGAGCCGGAAGTGACACTTACGGAAATAGCACTTCTGGTGGCAGATTTCCCAGGCCCAGACATAGAATCCGCCACAACCGCCGTCGCCCATGAACGCGACCTCGCCAAGCCCCGCAAAGCGCTAGGACGCTTGGAAGAACTGGCGGAATGGCTTGCGACTTGGCAGGGCAAGCATCCGCCCCGTATAGAACGGCCCTGCATTAGCGTGTTTGCCGGTAACCACGGCGTCGTTGCGCAGGGGGTTGCTGCTTTCCCGCCTGAAGTCACGGCTGCGATGGTGCAAACCTTTGCCGATGGCGGCGGGGCTATCAACCAGATGTCAGCAGCGCTCGATGCGGACTTCCGGGTGTTCGAATTGGCGCTTGAAGTTCCAACCAAGGACTTCACCCAAGAAGCAGCCATGACGGATAAAGAATGCGCCCGCGCGATGGCCTACGGCATGATGGCCGTTGAGCAAGGCGTGGACGTAATCGCACTAGGCGAAATGGGCATCGGCAATACAACGGTTGCCGCCGCTTTATCCGCCGCCCTGTTCGGTGGCGATGCAGCAGAATGGATTGGTCCAGGTGCTGGCGGGGATCAAGATCAGATGGACCGCAAGCGGGCCGCAGTCGATGCTGGCCTTGCGTTGCATCGCGGTGAAATCACCAGCCCACTAGATGCACTCCGCCGGTTGGGTGGGTATGAGCTGGCAGGCATCTGCGGTGCCATCATCGCCGCCCGCATGGGGCGCGTGCCTGCAGTGCTGGATGGTTTCGTCGCAACTGCAGCCGCCGCCGTTATCGCCAAACTGGCACCAGGCGGACTGGATCATTGCATCGTCGGCCATCTCAGCCGCGAGCCCGGCCATAAGAAGCTGTGTGATCTGCTCAGCAAGAAACCGGTGCTAGACCTCGACATGGCGCTTGGCGAGGCAACGGGGGCCGCCTTGGCCATCCACGTCCTCCGCGCGGCCGCGCTCTGCCACAGCGATATGGCAAAGCTCAGCGACGTGCTGAAGAAGGCTGGGCCACAGGCCTGACCTTCAGAAACTAAACGAACGCGAAATCTGTTGCATCCAAGCCGGTGTGATCAAAGCCAAGGATTGTAATGCTATGCGTTGCAACGCCAGTGATGCTGATGACCGCATTGCCGCCGTTATCGGCAAATTGAAGGTCACCGAAATCAAGGGCGCCGCCGGTTCCATCTGAGACGCCAGCGAAGCGGATCAGCTCCGTACCGTTATCCGCGAACCCGCCTTCGATTACATCCCGGCCCCAGGCAGTGTTGAACTCGAAGATGTCGCCTGGACCGCCGCCGCCGTTCAAGCGGTCATTACCGCCAGCGCCACCATTCAGAACGTCATTGCCAGATCCGCCCCGCAGAATATCGGATGCGTTACCGCCAGTTAGCATATCGTTGCCGACGCGGCCTTCGAGCACGAAGGTTTTGTCGCCGCCGACAGCGCTCAACACGTCGCCAACGCTGGAAGCATTGGAGCCGAACACGCGCTCTACACTGCCGACCGCAGCGTTGAACGTGATGCCATTGCCGCTTTGAACGCCCAGGACATCCACCCCGTCGCCACCGCTGATGAAAGTGTCGAATGAGTCTGCAAACAGGAGATCATCGCCATCGCCGCCAGAGAGCGAGTCAGCACCGCCCTCACCGAAGATACGACCCCGGCTGGCGCCGCCGACAATGACGTCATCGCCATCGCCGCCTTGCAGAACGTCACTGAAGAAGCCGCCGGTGATCTCATCCGCGCCGCAGAACCCACGAATGATGACAGAGCTGTCATTCACGCCGCTTGCGTCGAACACGTCATCGCCCGCATTGCCATCCGCCCGCTTAACGGTGGATTCCCGCATATCAATATCGACAGCCAGAGACGCCTGGACGCTGACGCGGTCAAAGCCCGTACCGCCGACGACGGAGGTGTCGAAGCCGTCAATGAACAGCCGATCATCACCATCGCCGCCATCCAGCAAGTCTGTGTTTTGACAGCCTGTCAGGATATCATTGCCGTCCTCGCCGAACAGTTGGTCATCGCCAATGCCGCCCGTGACGATGTCATTCCCGGCGCCGCCATGCAGCTCATTCGCCGCGCCGTCGCCGAAGATGCGGTCGTTAAAGTCGGTGCCGATAACGTTTTCGATGGCGTCCAACTCGCCGATGATACGCATGCACCTGTCGTGACGGTGGTTCCGTAGCGGGTATAGGCCTCATGGTTGGCGTCCAGATCGATCTGAACGGCTGAATGGAAGCCAGAATAGTCGACGGTATCCACGCCGTCGCCGCCATCCCAGATTTCCAGGTCAGTGCAGTCGGCCGCGTCTTCCGTGTGGACGAGTTGGTCAGCGCCGTCGCCCGTAAACACCGTAGCCGCAGCATTCTGACATGCAACAGCCTTGATCAGCAGATGCCTCCACGGGCTGCTCAACAGTTTGCACGGGCCAAACTTGCACGAGAATCTGGTCACAATCTCGCATTGGGTGCGGCACGAATCCGGATAGCTGAACACTCTATCGAAGTGTTCAATTATCCGGATGAAGCGGATAGAAAAAGGTGCATGTCCAGTATACAAAATTGATTGAACGCTGGCGTGTCCCAAACAAATCTGGGTTATAGTTTTACACGTTTCGGGACAAAAAAGCCGATGATGATCTCAGCAAACTGTTCTGCTACCGCTTGATCTCTCAGTCCAAGCGCCTTACCGGCCTGTTTCAACTGATCTGTAGATAGCACGTCCTGCCTGAATTCAGGCACGCGTTGCCGACATGGAACCTCAACACCCCTTAAACGCTGGCTTCCGTTTTTCGAAGAAGGCGGCGCGGCCTTCTTGGAGGTCGTCGGTGGAGAAGAGGACGCCTTGAAGCTGGCCTTCCCATGCAAGCTCCTGCACGAGCGTCATCGGCCAGCGCATGGTCATGGCTTTCGTGTAGCCGACGGCGAGCGGGGCCATGGCTGCGAATTCTGCTGCTACTTCCTTTGCGCGAGCGAGCGCTTGGCCGGGTGCGGTTAGCTCATCAACCATACCGTCGGCCAATGCATCTGCGGCGGGCACATCTTCGGCCAGCATACAGATTTCTTTAGCACGGCCAATGCCGACGCGGGCCGTTAGCGTGGCGAGCAAACCAACATCGGGCATCAGGCCGATTTTGGCGAAGGAGGCGCAAAATCGCGCGTTATTCGCCGATATCACTTGATCCGCCAGCAGCGCCACAGACAGCCCACCACCAAAAGCGCCGCCTTCAATGGCAGAAACTACTGGCTTTTCCAAATGCGCAATCTTAGCTGCGAGCCCTTGGAGGCGCGGCATACGGCGCCGCAGCGGCATATCCATATTGTCAAAACCGGAGATATCACCGCCAGCACAGAACGTTCCATTGGCACCAGTCAGAACAACGGCGCGAATGGCATCGTCCGTAATGATGTCTGCTACATGGCGTTCCATATCGGATACGACAGCTTCAGACAGCGCATTCCGCTTCTTCACGTCATCCATGGTGAGGATAGCAATGGCACCGTCTTTCTCTAGCGTAGCGCCTAGATTGTAATCACTCATGGTTCAGGCCCCCTTGAAGACCAGCTTCTGCTTGGCGAAGAAGGCGCGTCTGGCCTCCGTCGCATCCGCAGTGCCCATAAGGGCCTGTTGTGCATCAATCTCCATCGCGAACACGCTTTCAAGATCAAACGGCCAGCGGGCGAATGCGCCCTTGATCGCGCCAATGGCAAGCGGTGCAGCAGCTGCAAACTTTTCCGCCTTCGCCAGTGCAGCATCGAGCGCACTGCCTGATGGTGCTAGCACATCAACCATGCCAAGGCGCTTGGCCTCGACACCATCTGTGACACTGGCCAGCATCAGCATTTCCTTAGCCCGGCCCATGCCGACACGCTGCGGCAGCGTGTAGAGCAGGCCGCCGTCAGGCATCAGGCCAATCTTGTTGAATGCAGCGCAGAACTTCGCATCCTCTGCCGCCACAATGTGATCCGCCGCCATGGCAACGCCGAACCCAGCGCCGTAAGCAAAGCCTTCAACGGCTGCGATGATCGGTGTTTCACCCCGGATCATCGTGTGGAGAAATTCACGCTGGCGATACACGACATGACGGCCTTTAGCCGGCGTCATATCACCGAACAGCGTTATATCCCCACCGGCGGAGAACGTGCCCCCTGCTCCAGTGATAACGATGGCACGCACGTTCGGATCGCGCTCTGCCTCAGCCAATGCTGGACCAAAAACGGCCTTCACATCCATGGTCAATGCATTGCGCTGTTTGACATTGTTGATTGTCAGGATGCGGACCGAACCACGGTCCTCAACAAGTGTTTTGGGTGCGACGTCACTCATCACCTAATTCCCCTGGAATACGGGTTTCCGCTTCTCGAAGAAGGCGTTCAGGCCCTCTGTCGTATCAGCGCTGGTGAAAAGAATGCCCTGGCCCTGGGATTCATAAGCCAACATATCGTCCAACCCTGCCGGGAAATGTGCAAGAGCTTCCCGCGTGAGCCGGTTTGGTAATGGAGCTGCTTCAGCAAACGCCTGAGCCTTCTTAAGTGCAGCCTCTAGCGCTTGGCCTTTAGGGGCGACAGCCTCAACCAGGCCAATCTCCAGCGCTTCTTTAGAGGCCACAACATCTGCCAGCATCAACATGCGTTTGGCTTTCCCGGCTTTGACCCGCTGTGGCAGCGTCCAGAACAGGCCCATATCGCCCATCAGGCCAACCTTCCCAAAGGATGCACAGAACATTGCGTCATCCGCCACAACAATCCAGTCCGCCAATAGTGCCAGGCTAAGCCCTGCCCCAAACGCGAAGCCTTCGACCGCCGCAACAATAGGCTTCTCGCCGCGCGCCATGGTCTCAACAGTTTGGCGACCTGCGCGGATGCGGTCCCGGCCTTCGAATGCCGTCATATCCTGCATGGTGGAGAGATCACCACCAGCAGAAAATGTGCCGCCAGCGCCTGTGATTACGATGGCGCGCGTTGCGTCATCAGTCTCGATATCGTTCAGGTGGCCAACAAGTTCCGCCCGTATTTCGGGCGAAAACGCGTTGCGGCGCTTCACGTTATTCACGGTGAGAACGGCGACCGCCCCCTCCTGGGTGCGGTCCACGCGGGATACGGCGTCCGTTTCACTCATGCTTCGTGCCCTTCAGAAATATTGGATCAGGCAAGGCTCGGTTTTTTTGAGCCAAGCTTGCCGAGGGCCAGTCCTGCGCCAGCGCAGACGACACCGACCAGTGTCAGTTCAGCAAGCTGGAACCCAGCGAACCCATCCGGGGCAGCAATGCAAATGCCGCCGAAGAACAATATTGCCCGCCCAAACAGACCGACAGCACCATTGCCCAAATCACCGAGATACATGATGGCGCCCTGGATCGCGCTGGCGATAAACACGATCCCAATAATCGCCATAACGAAGGAGATTATAACCTCCCCCATCGGACCTTGCCCGATCAGCGCCGGGTTATAGACGAAGAAGAACGGCACGAAGTAGATGACGACGCCGATCTTCATCGCTTCAACGCCAGTCTGCATCGGCGGTGAGCCCGAGAGTTTAGATGCTGCAAAAGCGCCAATCGCAACTGGCGGCGTGATGAAGGAGATCATCGCCCAGTACAACATGAACAGATGAACAGCCATCGGGTTCATGCCGGTTTCCACCAGCGCCGGCGCCAAGATGATCGCCAGGAACATGTAGGCAGCTGTCACTGTTAGGCCAATGCCCAGAATGAAGCTCGTCAAAGCACCCATCATCAATAGCACAAGCGTATTGCTGCCTGCAATATGGACAAGCTCATTGGTAAAGCCGCCCGCCATGCCGGTGAAGGACAATGCACCAATAACAAGCCCAATTGACGCCAGCAGACCACCAAGTTCTGCAAGCAGGAGCCCCATGGAAAGGACAAATTGCTTTAGCTTCGCTAAGTCCCAGCGATGCTTTTTGGAGAAGACTTGGTTAATGACGAGCAGAACAACCGTCGCATAAAACGGTGCCTCTTGCTCACGATGCAGTGCGACCAGCATGTAGACCAGCAGCGCGAAGGAAAAGATATAATACCAGCCCTCTTTGATGGTATCCAAAACCTTCGGCAGCTCCTCACGCGGGATGCCTTTCATATCGTGCTTCTGCGCGTTCGCGTCGATCTGCATGAACAGGCCGAAGTAATACAAGATTGACGGCACAGCAGCGGCCAGTGCGATTTCGATATATGGCAGGTTCAGGAACTCAGCCATAATGAAGGCGGTCGCCCCCATAATCGGCGGCATCAGTGTGCCGCCAGTCGATGCGCAGGCTTCCACACCGCCAGCATAGGCCGGCTTAAATCCAACACGCTTCATTGCAGGGATTGAGAGCGTACCGGTCGTCAACACGTTGGTAACAACACTGCCGCTCATGGAACCCATCAGCCCAGACGCGAAAATCGCGACTTTCGCCGGACCGCCACGCACATGGCCAAGCAATGCGAAGGCGAAGTTGATGAAGAACGCACCAGCGCCCGTGAACTGCAACGCCACACCGAAGATAAGGAAGCCAAACACCAGATATGCGAAGGCGCGCATTGGAATGCCAAGCAGGCCTTCCTCGCTCAAGATCAATAGTGCTGCTGATTCCAAAAGTGTGAAGGTAGCACCGGAAAGCGCATTCGGCAGCCAGGCAGCATCCGCCCAGAGCAGATAGGAAGAAGCAATGCTGGTAACAAAGAAGATTGACCACCCGCCGGTTCGCCGCCCAATTTCAATGGCATAGGCCCAGGCGATCAAGCAAATGATCTGCGTATCTTCGGGCGCGTCGTATTCCCAAGCTTCATCCAGAATCTTCTGCGCCATAAATACGAAGTAGAGCATCAAGGCGACAACGCCGACGCCCAATATCACATCATAAAACGGAACTTTTGACCGATCTTGCGATGCGTATGTCGGGAATAGGATGAAAATCATCGGCCCGAGCGCTGCCAGCAAAATATAATAGTAGCGCGTGTCGATGATGATGAACTTGTTCCATTCCTGATCGATCAGGCCAATGGCTTTCAGGCCCGCCGAAATATCATCAAGGAAAAAGCCCGTATTAAAAATCTGGTTCGTCGCAAGCACGACGATAAAGATGATCGAACATGTAAATAAGAATGACCAAAACGGCGTTAGCGTCCGGTACCGGGCGAGCTCTTGCTCCTGCTCGACCTGCTCAAGCTGACGGTGCACGTCATCCGAAAAACCTTGGCTTTCGTTCGAATCAACCATGAAAATAT
>Ga0315322_10000384_pt1 | contig 32558 bp, 29 predicted proteins | sample M110021515metaG_FD_203461 | JGI IMG/M metagenome (GOLD analysis project Ga0315322, IMG submission 203461) | Ammonia-oxidizing marine archaeal communities from Monterey Bay, California, United States - M1 100m 21515 | ecosystem: Environmental > Aquatic > Marine > Intertidal zone | place: USA...
AGACAAATACAATGAAGATTTAGAAAGATTACAAAGATGTGATATTCATTATGTTACTCCAGACCTTCGAATAGTTCCATTCTGTGCATTTAATGTAATCCCAGAATGGTATAGAGACAGAATTCAAAAGAAATATTCTATCACTGTAGAGGAATGGGAAGAACGCGAAGGTGTAAAACTCGAAGATGGTCTATACAGAGGTCTTATGAGACGTGGTGCAGGCGATGAACTTGCTGCTGGCTGTGCAAAGAGTCAGATGTTCCATGATGCATCTCAAGCAACAATGTAATAGAATTTCTTATTCAAAAGAGTAATAACAGTTTAAACTATAATTTTCATATTGAATTTACAGACCAAATTATTTCAAACTGGTAGTTTTAATTTCAAATTAAGTCATATTATAATAATTGGTGTACTGGTTTTAGCTTTCTCAACATCATTTTTAATTAGATATCAACCTGCACAATATGGAAATGAATTAAATGAATTTGATCCATTTTTTAATTTTCGTGCCACTGAATATATTGTAGAAAATGGATTGACTGAATATTTTGAATGGCATGATGATAAAAGTTGGTATCCTCTAGGACGAGATGTTTCTGCAACTTCACAAGTGTTACTTCATGTTACAACAGCTACTACATATGAAATATTTGGAGGAACTTTACCACTATATGATTTCACTATATTATTTCCTGCAATAATTGGTTCATTAACTGTAGTTGTTATTTTTTTATTAGTACGATTATTTGCAGGAACTACTGCTGGCCTTTTTGCTTCTTTACTATTTGCAGTATCACTCCCAATAATCGTAAGAGGAACTCTTGGTTGGTTTAAATCAGAACCATTGGGGATTTTTTATGGAATTTTAGGATTATATTTATTTCTAAGTGGAATTAAATCTGAAAATAAAAAAATTGCAGCTTTAAAACTTATTTCAGGTGGGGTGATTCTTAGTTTTGCAGTCACATCTTGGGGTGGAAGTCAATTTTTTATTCTTCCAATAGGATTATTTATTTTAGCAGTACCTTTTGTTAGAAAAGATCATAAATTTTTAGTATGGAGCATTCCACTATTCGTTGTAACATTTTTCATAACCTTACTTATGTTTGAAAGACCAGGAAAAGATTTTCTATTTGGTTTAGGTGGGTTTACGTTAATTATTCCTAGTATATTTTTACTAGCATGCACGTTCATTCAAAAAATAAGCAAGGATAAAAATAAACTAAGGAATGGATTATTTTTGTTATTTTCAATTATTTTGATTGGTTCATCTGTATTAATACTAAATATTGAATCTAATTTTTTACCGTTACCTACTTTTAGATATTTGAACGCAATTAATCCATTTTTAAGTACCACTAGTCCTTTAGTTGATTCAGTAGCAGAGCATTCTACTACAAATTTAAAAATGTCTTTTTTATTTCATTCTGTTTGGTTAATATTTTCTGGAATTGGAGTTTGGATTTTATTATCTAAAAAAATTCCACAAACTAAAATTTTTGATCACAATGATATGAGAATATTTGTATTAATTCTAGGAGTGAGTGGAGTTTATGTTAGTTCTGTATTTATTCGTCTTGAAGTTTTTGCATCTATATCGTTAATTGTTATTTCTTCGATATGTTTATCGATTTTAACAAAAGAAATTTTTAAAATAGATTTTTCAGGGAAAAAAAATTATTTATTTAAAATATCATATATTGGAATAATTTTATTTTTATTTATTACTCCATTAGTAATTCCATCTAATATCAATTGGTTAAGTGTTGCAGATGAACCTCCAATAATTTTAACAGGTGCAACATCTTATGGTCCTTCTAATGATTGGTTAGAAGCTTTAGACTGGATTAAAATGAATACGCCTGAAGATGCAAAAATTGCGTCTTGGTGGGATTATGGTTACTGGATAACTGCCTTGTCGGACAGAACTACTTTCATTGATAATGCCACTCTTGGTACTTGGCAAATTCAAAAAATGGCAAATATTTTCTTCAATAATCCTAATGCCTCTTTTAATTTATTGGAAGAATGGGGTGCTGATTATGTTGTGATTTATGTAGCTGGTAATAAAATTCCAGGTGATTATCTTGGAGAACCTATCTATCTTTTAGGTGGAGGTGGTGATGAATCCAAATTAATATGGATGCTTAAAATCTCCCAAAATCCTATAGATATACAAGGTAATGATATTAGTAGTTCAAGTGCCACAACTTTTTTACCTTTAACACAATTTCTGAATCAAGATGCAATAACTCCTACTGATTATTTTTGGAATGAAACATTGCTGGGTAAATTAATTCCATTTAAACTAGTAGGATATTATGATGTAGATACTGAATTATCATATGATATTTGGTCTCCTGGACGTCTTCCGGTAAGTATCATTGATATAAAATATGATTCAGATGAAGATCCATTTCAATTAGTATACACGTCACCTAGTTTCAACGAAAAATTAAACAAACCTTTCACTACTGTATTTGTTTATAAAATAAATCATAATTATATTGTTGAAAATTAATTTTAAAAATTCAATAATATTTTTTAATCTATTTTTTTACCATTTACACTATATCCACTTTCAATTTCATTAAAATGTGTAATTTTTAATTTAACATCCTTAAACCATTTTCTAACTTCTTTTTCTGAATGTCTATAAGCAAATTTAGGAAAATACCAATCATAATTAGTTGCTATACTTTGATCAAATGGAACATCTGGAGACCACCAACATTTAAGAAAATTCCAATACAAAAATCTTTGAATATCATATGTTCCTGCCTTAATTTTTAGAAGAGGTATGTCTTCTTTAATGATAATTTTCTTTTTTAATTGTGAAAGACTTTTTCCTAAAAATGCCATACTTTTAGAAAATTCCATACACTGTTTGTCGGTCATTTTAATTGTAGATTCTCTAATATGATCATCAGCAAATTCACGTAATGGTCCCTTTTTTCTATAAACATAAATTGAAATTATTCCTTTTTTTGTCAATAATTTTGAAAGCATTTTGAAAGAGGATTCTGTATCTTTAGTATGATGTAATACTTGATCAGAACAAATAAAATCAAAGAATTTTTTTTTGAACGGTAATTTTCTAATATCTGCTTGTAAAAAATGAATATTTTTTATCTTACCATATTTCTTATATGCAAACTCTATACTTTCACTAGCATCAATTGCAAATACTTGTGCATTTGGATTTGACGAAAATAATTTAGCACTATTTCCAACTCCAGTTCCAGCATCAAGAATTTTAGAACGTGTTTTCAAAAAACTATTTAGTTTTGAAATTGATTTCCAACCGAATCTTTCTAGAAACCATTTCTTTTGTTCTTCAATCCATTTTTTATTATGATATGTTTTGTTAAAATGTCTCCATTTTGAAGAAAATGCATCTTCTGTAGTAACAAAATCTTTTTGTTTATCCGATACTAAATGTGGAATTCCTCTTATGATTGAAAAATTATGTTTTTTATGACATGTTAATACTCCTTCAATAATTTCGTCCTTTTGTTTTTTCTTAATTTTTAGTGAAAAATTTGTATGGCATTTTGGACAAACAATTTGTTCAACTAATTCAAATTTCAATAATTAATATGATTTTTTAGGTGAATAAAAATTAGTTGACGTATTATCTTACTATCTTTTTTTATGCCGATAATTTTACATCTGAATTCATTTCCTTTGTAACAAAAATTCTATACCAAATCTCAAATGCTAATAATCCTAAGAATTTATTTACATACCTAACATCTGGTTTTTCATCAAGTTTCTTAAGGTGTTTTTTAATCCAATCCTCATTAATCCATTTATCTTTAACAATTCTAGCATTATCTAAATAATAATTACAAATTTTTTTGCCATGCGAATTCCATAGATTCACTGTATTTACTGAAAAACCTTGTTTATTTGGTGTAATTAGGGCAGGCGAAATATGTTTGGATAAAATTTCTCGTAGTGGAAGTTTTCCAATATTCTTATTTTTATTATATTTGATAGAATTTTTTAGATGTGGTGCATACTTGATTAATTCTTTTGAAAGAATTGGTGTTATTGGTTTAAGTTTAAAAAATTTATGAAAACTTGTATTTAATGGAATCCAATTATACAATAATTTTCCATTAATATCTGCTAAAAATATTTGATCTAATGGAGATAATGAATTATCAAAATATGGAATAATTTTTGAATAAATTTCATCCCATGAAAATTTTATTTTTGAATTAAATAATTGATCTTGATCTGGAACCCAGTCACGCTCGTGACATTCTAAATATAATTTTGTTCTATCCAATGGTGTCATATTTGAATTAAAATTTGTAAAAAATTTCTCATATCTGAAAGTATATCCTCCAAATAATTCATCTCCTCCATCTCCTGATACTAAAGATGTTGAAAATTTTGAAGCTGTTTTGACCATATGAAACCAATGAGTGTCCCAAAATGGCATTTTGATTATACTAATTGCTTTTGGAAGATCTTGCAAAAAATTTTCAATTGAGATAATGTGATGATTTGCATTGAATTTATTTGCAATGTTTTTTGCAATTTTTGTTTCATCTACACTATCTGCAAATTTTAAAGATATTGCATCAATTTTAATATCCGGCATTGTTTTTCGAAGTAATGACATAACGAGAGTTGAATCTACTCCTCCGCTTAGTGCAATTGAAACATGTTGTTCATTAACTTCTTTTTTAATTTGCAAAGAAATTAAATCTTCTATATGTTGTAAATAATTTGTTTTTTCTTCAGGTAAGAAATCATCTACAACAAATTTATTATTATTAATATTTAATGATGGACAATATCTTAAACTAAGAACTTCTTTAATTATTGATGGATTATTGTTTATATTCAAGATTTAATACCTAATGCTATCCATATTTCTCATGTTTATAAGATTCTATTTTTAATTAGTTAAGATTTAAAGATGTGTTAGATTCAACAAACATGTGAAATTTGTTATTACTGGTGGTGCAGGATTTATTGGCAGTCATATTGCAAAACATTTAGTTGATAAAAATCATAATGTCACAATAGTTGATAATCTATCAAGAGGACGATTAGAAAACTTATCTAAAATAAAAGAACAAATTGAATTTAAAAAAATAGATATTTTAGATTTTAATTCATTAAAACAAGTAATTTCTGATTCTGATGGAGTTTTTCATCAGGCGGCTTTAACTTCTGTGCCTGAATCATTTACACAAAAAGAAAAATATCATAATGTAAATGTAAAAGGAACTGAAAATATATTCAAACTAGCTAAAGAATTTGAAAAAAAAGTTGTATATGCGAGTAGTTCAAGTATATACGGAAACACTACCTCGATTCCAATACAAGAATCTTCTGAAAAAAATCCTATTAATCCATATGGCGTTACAAAATTAGATGATGAAAAATTAGCAGAAAAATATCATAATTTGGGAGTATCGATAATTGGTTTAAGATACTTTAACGTTTATGGAGTTGGTCAAACTAATGATTATGCAGGTGTAATTACAAAATTCATTAATCAAATTAACCTTAGTGAATTCCCAACAATTTTTGGTGATGGAACTCACACTAGAGATTTCATATCTGTAGAAGATGTTGCTAGGGCAAATTTATTATCAATGGAAAGTAATACTGATTTCTCATTTTTGAATATTGGAACTGGTATCTCTACATCCATTAAAACATTAGCAGAACTAATGATAGAACTTTCTGGAAAAACATTAGAAATAAGTTATGATGATCTACCTTTAGGTGATGTAAAAGAAAGTTTAGCTGATGTATCTCTAGCAAAAGAATTAATCAATTGGAATTATGAAACATTATTAAAAAATGGTTTAAAAAAATTCTTTTTTTAAGATTTTTGTAAATCCTCATAAAATTTAACATATTTTGGAAGTAGAATTTCCCATGTAAGGTTATTCATCACAAATTCATACCCTGCATCCGCAAGTTTTTTTGAAGTTTGATCATCTAAAAGTAATTTGTTGATACTACTTTCTAACATTTCTGGATCATTAGGTGGAATTAGTATTCCTGTTTTATTATTTATAATTAATTCAGGAATTCCACCTACGTTTGTTGCAATGATTGGAATTTTAAGATAAAATGCTTCTTTAATTACTTGTGGAATACTTTCCATTCTTGAAGGTACTACTAACAATCTAGATGCTTTGAGATTTTCCATTGCATCTTCCCATTTCATATCTGTACAATAGATTATTTTCGCATCAATTTTTGATTCAATTTTTCTTAGAATGTCAATTCCTTTTTCATAACTATCTCTTCCAATGAATATTATTTGTTTTTCTTTTTTATCTACATTTTTTAATTTTTCAAATTTTTTTATATCTAAGGGTGCATAGAAAAATTCAAAATCTACATTTGATTTTTCTTTATACATTTTTTTAACAATTTTAGAATCAGTAGTAAGCTTATCTGCCCACTGTAAAACTTTTGTTTCAGTAATTTTTGCAGCAGTAGATGTGGTTTTAGAATGTAATGCATTCACTTGTTCAGAATAAACACCATGAATGGATAAAACTTTTTTTTTTGCTTTTGTATATTTCATAGCAAAAGCTGATGGAACATTAAATGCATGAACAATATCATATTTTTCTGTACTCATTATTGCTTTTAATGAACTCAATGCAGCAAAACTTGGATTTTTTAATTTTTTTATTGGAATATGGGATGTATTCATTAATTTTATATCGAATCCATACTCTTGTAATTTTTCAAATACTCTAAATGCATGGCCTCCTATACCTCCAGAGTATTTTGGAGCAATAAACAAAATTTTCATTTCTTACATAAATATTAAAATTCTTACCTTAATGAATTTGTTCAGAATAAGTAGTAAATAATATAACAAAAAATTTGCAATCATATTTTCTATAGTAATAATAATATCTATGAATAATTAAATTGAAATTAGATGAAAGTAGCAGTAATTTTAGGAACAAGACCGGAAATCATTAAACTTTCACCTGTTATTAAACAACTAAATAAAAAATATACATCTGTAATATTTACTGGTCAACATTATGATCATAATATGAGCATGCGTTTTATTGATCAACTTGGTTTGGATGAACCAAATTATTCTATGAAAATATCTAAAACTAATTCTAACCTACAAATTTCTGAAATAATAAAAAAATTATCTAGTATATTTGAAATAGAAAAACCTGAAAATGTAATAGTTCAAGGTGATACAAATACTGTTTTAGCAGCAGGAATTGCATCTCTAAAATGTAATATTTCTGTATCTCATATTGAGTCTGGATTGCGAAGTAATGATTGGAGAATGCCAGAAGAACATAATAGAATTATTGTTGATAATTTCTCTGATTATCTTTTTGCTCCAACACAACTTACTAAACAAAATTTAATTTCAGAAAAAGTTCATGGAAAAATTTTTGTTACTGGAAATACTGTAATAGATGCAATAAATCATTTTTCTAAAATCTCAAAAAAATTTTCAAAATTACTTTTAGATGATAGCGATTATGTTTTATTGACTTTACATAGATCTGAAAATGTTGATAATGAATCAATTCTTTCATCTATAATTAAATCAATTATTGATTCAAATCAAAAATTTATTTTTCCAGTACATCCACGTACTCAAAAAAGATTACATGAGTTTAATTTATTTACAAAATTAAAACTTTCAAAAAATATTATCATGTTTAACTCTGTTGGCTATTTTGAAATGTTAGAATTAATGAAAAATTGTCAGTATATTGTAACTGATTCAGGTGGTATTCAAGAAGAAGCAACTGCTCCATCTATTAAGAAAAAAGTTATTGTATTACGTAAAACTACTGATAGACCTGAAGCTGTTTTAGGAGGTTTTTCTGAAATAGTAGGCACAAATTACAATGATATTTTAAAATCTTTAAAGAAAACTTCTAAAAATCCATCAATTTCAAAGAAAAAATCCCCATATGGAGACGGAAATTCTGCAAAGAAAATTATTCGACATTTAAAAAATAACCTTTAATTTTATATCATTTAATAATCCATTTTAATTTGAATAATTGAGTGATAATTATGAAAGATATGTATGATGATAAAGATTTACAACGACTCTATGATGAAGACTATTTTTCTACGCGTTCACGCCCCCCCATGTGGATTCGAAGAGCAGAATTTATCATTGAAAAATTTGAACCTAAAACAGTTTTAGATATTGGCTGTGCATATGGGGAACTTGTTAAAGGACTAAATGACATGGGTGTTGAATCATATGGAGTAGATGGCTCGGACTATGCAATTAATAATTCAGATCCATCAGTTAAATCAAAATTATTTAAAGTTAATTTAAATTCTGATAAATTTCCATTTGATGATAAAACATTTGATGTTGTTGGAAGTTTTTATTCTGTTGAACATATTCATAATATTGATTTTTTTGCAAAAGAATTAAAAAGAATTTTAAAAGATGATGGAATTAGTTGGTTTCTTACTCCCGACGAAGGTTTAGAACAACGAAATGAAACTGATGTTTTTACTAATCCCTTTGAAGAATGGAAAAAAATTTTTGAGGAAAGAGGTTTTAAAGTAACAAAATTTAGTCCTCATGAAATGATGGCACTTCGCGGAAAACTTAGAAAATTTAAATTTTATTTATTGCCAAAATCTATACAAAATGTAATTAAAAAAGTTGCTTATGATTACTCCAATAGAAAAATGAAAGATACGTCATTTATTTTAACTAAGAAATAATTAATTGATATTCATTAATTATTGATTCAGCAACATACTTCCAATCGAATTTTTGAACCATTTCATTAGAATTTTTACTCATTTGATTTCGTAAATCATCGTTTTTTAATATATGAATAATTTTTTCTGCCAATTCCCTGGAATCTTGAATAAAATATCCATTAACTTCATTTTTTAAAATATCTTCAGGAAGTGTTTCATTCATAGCTAAAATTGGTAAAGATGATGCCATATATTCCAAAATTTTGATTGGCAAAGCTCCTTTTGTTACGTCTGTAATTCTTAATGGACCAATTCCTATTGAACTACTAGCTAAAAATTCAGGAATTTCTTCTCGTTCAACCCATCCTTTAAAAATAATATTTTTTGAAAGATTATTTTTTTTAACAAATTCTTGCAATTTTACCATTTCTGGCCCATCTCCTAATAATAAAAATTCAACATCATTAATTTCATCAATTACTCTAGATGCACAATTTAACAAAACATCTAAACCCCTGTGATTATACATTGCACCTGAAAAAATTATTCTGTTATTATTTTTTTTATGGCTATAAAATTTTTCTAAATTTGTTCCATTACTTACAATAGAAATTTTATTGTTTGAGACACTGTAATAATTGTTAACTAATTTTTTTGTGAAGTCATTCATAACTAATACTTTATCTGCATTTTGTAAAGTTTTAGAATTATACATTTTTTCAATTTTTCTTTGAATTTTTTTTATTCCTTTAGCTTTTTCATAAATAGCATCATCAATTTTTATTAAAACAGGTTTTCCTAATTCTTTTCCACAATCTATTGCTGCTTTTGGAACTAAATGAAATGGATGAAAAATAGTTAAAATAAAATCAAAATTATTTTGTTTACCCAATTCAATGCCTTTTTTTTTAATATTATCGCGACACCTTCTAGCTGCAATTTTTAAATTAGATTTTGATGGAGTTGAAATTTTATGTACAATTATTTTTTTATTTAATGTAGGTTCATATTTTTTACCACTCCATTCTAAATTAGGTGTTAAAATAGTAACATCATGACCAAGTTCTGCAAATTTATTTGCTAATTCAATAATTACTACAACTCCACCTCCGCTTATAGGTGGAAAATGAAATACCATAAAGAGAATTTGCACTGTGTTTATGTTTTTAAAGAAGCACAAAAATGTTATGCTAAGTTGATGAATTCTTATGACAAAATTGAAAATTGGCTTATGACATCTGGACTTTTTGTTTCAGATATTGATGACAAAAATTGTGGGGGTGTTTATTCTTTTTATGATGAAAAATCTGATGAATTTAGTTTTCTATATCCTGAAATTACTGGGTATTTTATTAGCACAATGAAATTTCTTAACTCTTATCATGATGATAAAAAATATTCTCAATATGCTAAACTTTCTTCAGATTGGTTAATAGAAATTTTTGAAAAATATGGTTCAATTGTTCAGGGAATTAAATTTGATAAACCTATTTCTAATTTATCATATTCTTTTGATTTATCTATTTGTGCAAAAGGGTTATTGGATTATTACGAAATTTCAAATAACAAATACTACTTAGATTATGCCAGAAAAATTTTGAAGAGTTTATCTGATGAATTTCTTGAATCTGATGGAAGTTTAATGCCCTACAAAGATGTTAAAACTGATTTAGTTAATCAAAGTAATGAAATGTGGTATAAACAAAAAGGTTGTTTACATATTAAAGTGGCAATTCCATTTTTTCAAATATCTCAATATTCTCATGAGGATGAATTTTTAAAAACTGGAACAACCATATGTAACAAAATATCTGATTTCCAAAATTTAGATGGTTCTATTAGATTACATGAAAAATCAAATATAATTAATTTACACACAATGTGTTATGCATTAGAGGGATTAGTTTACGCATATTATGTTACTAAAAATGAAAATTATTTGAAAAATATTCAAAAAGCAATTGATTGGTGTATTAATCAAATTTCAGATGATGGAAGTATTAATTTATGGCATAATTCAAAATATAATTCAAAATCTGCTTATCCTATTGCACAATTAATTCGGATTTTAATTTTAGTAGATAAAATACAATCAAACATGAAATTTAAATCTCATACTACACGTCTTTATAATTTCTTGATTTCTCTTCAAGGAACAAATGATTCTCAAAAAATTAATGGTGGATTTTATGAAGAATTTTATAAATCTATTTTTGGATGGAAAAAACGACTTCGTATTAATTCTTGGACTTCTATGTTTTCTTTACAGGCTATATACTGGTATCATGAATATGATGAAATTAAATTTGAGGATCAGATTAAATTTTTATATTAATTTAAACAAAGAATTAATTTCCTAAACAATCTAAAATTGTTTTTGAATTAGAATCATTTTTGATTTTATTTTGGCAATCATATATTAACGGAACTTTTGATTTTTTATAAATTTCATTTATTTGTTCAAAAGTAATATCATGATGTTGAACAATGCATATACAACTAATTCTTTCTAAAATACTGTCATTCAGATTATCTACAAGTTCAAAATTTATTTCATTCAGATTATTCTCTATTAAATATTTTTTAATAATTTCTTCTCTAAAAAATGGATCATATCCAAATACTTGATATCCTGAGGAGACTAATTCATTTATTACTTTAAAGCTTGCAGAATCTCTCATATCTTCAACATTTGATTTATAACTTAATCCAGATACTAGAATTGATTTCTTTAATCCTAATTTTTTAATTGAATTTTGTAATGAATTTGAGATATATTTTGGCATTTTATTATTTATTTTTAGTGCATTATCAATTGTAGCAAAATTTCCCTGAAATTTTTTAGCAGATTCTAATAAAAATCTTGGATCTTTTGGAATACAATGTCCTCCTGCACCAGCACCTGGATAATGAGGTAAAAAACCAAATGGTTTTGTTGCAGCAGCATCAATTACACTCTTTACATTTATTCCTAAATTATCACATAAAATAGCTAATTCATTCACCAATGATATATTCACTAATCTAAATGCATTTTCAAATGATTTTACTACTTCAGCAATTTTGGGGTATTCAACTCTAATTAAATTTCCACCATTTACATTTTTATAAACTTCCTTAGATATTTTAAAAGTTAAATCATCTGATGAATATATTATTCTAGGAATATTTTCTATTCCCCATTCTTTATTAGATGGATCAATTCTTTCTGGACAAAATGATAATCCAAAATTAATTCCAATTTTAAAACCTTTTTCTTCAATTAATTTTTGTACTTTTTCTGTAGTTCCCACTTCAACACTACTTTCTAAAATTAAGCAGTCTCCTTCTTTTGAGTTATCTAAAAAACTCTTTACTGCTTTTATGACAAAAACATCTGACATAGTATTTTGATCTGGAATTGGTGTTGGTACACATACAATTCCAATTTTTTCTATTTTGTTTTTACTAGGATGTTCTGCTAATTCTAACTTTTCTTTTCTACACACTAAAAATTCTTCTTTTAAATTTTCTTCAGAATCTTGTAATTCATTTCTTTCTAATCTAGATATTCTTTCTTTATTTACATCAACTCCTATTACATTAAATCCCACAGAAGAAAGTTTTACAGCAAGAGGAAATCCCACATATCCTAAACCAAAAATTTCTATAATACATGACTTGGATTGTATTTTACTGAGTAATTTTTCCATTTTCCTATCTTTTTACTCCCCATTGAAATTGATTTTTAACTATTTGTATTTCTAATTGTATCATTTCTGAACTAGTTCCATGTAAATTTCTGCTTCACGTTTCTCAATTTTTTTTGAATCAAATTTCTGAACTAGTTCCAATCCTTTTGATGACATTCTATCCCTTAATTTAGTATCTTGAAATAATTTGTTAATTTTTTCACAAAATAAATTAATATTGCATTCCGAAAATAGTACTGCCTCTTCTAATCCTTCAGAATCTAGTGATTTTGGAATGATTACAGGTGTACCTGCAGCCATTGCCTCCATTACAGGCATTGGTAATCCCTCTTGTTTTACGTCATAAAGTAATGCAAAAATATCTGCTGATTTGTAATATTGAGAAATAATGTCATTTGGAACTGATTTAATTATTGATATTTTATTTTCTAATGAGTTTGTTTTAATTTGATCAATTAATTTTTCATATAATTTTCCATTTCCAATAATCAATAAATTAGCATCAATTTTTTTCATTGATTCAATTAGTAATTTATGATTTTTACCTTCAATTAAATTTCCCACAGAAAGAATTAACGGTTTAGATAATTCCTCAATTTTATTTGAATCATAAAATTTTTTACAATTTACTTTATTGTATACTAACTCTGGTTTAATTATTGTGTGCTTTAAAACATAAGATTCAATAATTTTGTAAACAATTGTAATTTTACTAGCATTTTGTAAGACATATGGTTCAATAAATTTTTCTGTATATTTTAAGACTAAATATTTTTTTAAATTTTTCTTTTTCATTATTTGTCTATTATGATCATATTGAGTATGTAGTGAAACAAAACATGGGATGTTTAGATTTTTTGCAACAAAAGATGCACACCATCCTTCAATAAGTGGATTATACGTTCTAATTACATCTGGAGATATTTTTTTTACTATATCGATAACTTTTGTAATTTCTTTTTTTCTATTTTTTATATTTATTTTTCCAATTGAATGAATCACCAATTTTGCATTTCCAACAATTTTTTGTACTTTAAATTCTTCTACATCTTTATCAGTAAATGAAATAACATGTACTTCATCAAAAATATTTTCTGGATTAAAATAATTTTCTTTAATTTCGCCTTTTTCGTAGTATGCTTTTATTGGATCATTTGGAAAAATACATAATTTCATTCTACATTATTTTTTTATTATGTTTAATTTATAGAATCGTAAAATTAGTAAAAATGTAGACAAATTATTTATAAAATAAATAAAAGAACTTATTAAAAAATTTAATGACTCTATCAATTGAAATAAAAAACACAGTTGGAAATGAATGGAATGAAAATCTTTTAAGATGCTCCTATTCAACATCATTTCAAACTTCTCAATGGTGTGAACTTTATAAAATAAGTTTTCAATCAAAACCATTCTTTATTATTGTCAAAAATGAATCTGGAAAAATTGTTGGTCAATTAGCAACATTATTGCATAAAAATTATAATTGGAGGGATTCACATTTACCAAAATTTGTTGGAGAAAAAATGAATTTGGGATTATCATTAGAATGGGAACGTGGACCAATAATTCATGATAATGATTTTATTGATGACATTTCTAAACAAATTTTTTTATGTATTGATAAAATTAGTTCTTCAAACAATGTTTCAAATATTCGAGGAACATCTCCTACTAATTCAAATATTTCATTATTTCCTTTTAAAAATCAAAATTATGTTAAAATTCCTTGGTCCACTTATACTACTAAATTAGAAAATAAAGAACAATTGTTCAATTCATTAGATAAAAAAACTAGATATGATATTAGAAAATCAGAAAAATCTAATTTACAATTTGTTATTGTTAAAGAAAAATCTGATTTTATTGATTATGTTAAACTAAAATTAAAAAATACTGGAAACATTGGATTAAAAAATTACCCTGACTTTTTTGAACATCACTGGAAATTATTGCATTTAAATCAATTAGAGCATCTTTTTGTTGCTAAATCTGAAGGAAAAATTGTTTCAGGAATTTTATGTTCCACTTTCAACGGAAACATGATTCAACATGGTGTTGTTACATCCAGTGAGTTACCTAATTCTGGAACTTTCTTAACTTGGAAAACAATTCAATGGGGAATCGATAATGGTTTTTCTACATATGATATGGGTGGAGTAAATCCATCCCCAAATGAAAAAGAAAAACGAATAGATTTTTTTAAAAGTAAATGGGGTGGTGAAAAAGATAATTATCTAATTGCAACTAAGATTTTAAAGAAATCAAATTATGGCCTTTCTAAAATATTGAAAGATCCTAAAAAAATTAGTCATAAATTAAAACAAAAATTTACTTAAAACAAAAATCTGTCTACAATTTAAAAATAATGAGAAAAGGTTAGATATGTCTATCTAAGAAAAATCATCATGCAGTTAATTTATGGTTCTAAATTTAATGAAAAACAAAATGATGTTTTATATGTGAATGATGCAAGTTTGTCTTTACCTTATGGAATATCATATTTTACAAAATCAATGCCTTTTTTAGATAATCTCAGTTATCAAAAATGTTTAGGTAAGGTTATTCCTGAATTATTTTCATACCAAAGTAATTCTTTATGGTGGCTAATTTTGCCAAGTTTATCTTATTCAATAATTGATTCTATCAATTTCATTAATAAATTTGATTTATTTCTAAAGAAAAATAAGCCTACTTCTGTTAAAATAATAAATAATTTTGAAAAATTTTACTTAGTTAAACAAATCTGTGAAAATAACAAAATTCCATTTTCTTATTCAAATTTTTCTTTTTTAAAATATTCTATAAAAAATAAATTAAAAATTAGACTACGTGAAAAACATTATTCAAATACTTTACAAAAAAAATATAGTAAGCGTTTAAATCTTTTTAAAATAAAATCTAAGAAATTCCCTACATTTAAAAATAAATTACTTATTTTTTCAGCAAATGTATATAGAAGAAAATATTTTGATTTTGAAAAAAATTCTGAAATTACTCGTGAATTTTTAATTGATTCTTTACTGCCTCATATAAAAAATGTTGATTCAATTGGAATTGATGTTGATTATTCTTTTATTGGTGATACAGAAATTTTGAAACAACGATTAGATGAATCACTACCTTGGATTCCTTTAGAGGGTCTATTGAATAATCTTCCTAAAAAAAATAAACCTGATTCCTTTATTTCATTTTATAAAAAATTAATTTTAAATAAAGATTTTCAGAATTTATTCACTTATGAAGGAATAAATTTTTGGAGTCGTCTCGAAGCAGATTTCAATAAAATTTCAACTTCATACTATCTACCATTTTTAATTGATTTAATTGAACAATTTGAAAAAATATTTCAAACATCTAAACCTAAGGCAATTTTAATTCCATATGAAAAAGGTTCATATGCTCTCGCTTTAATTATAGCCTGTAAAAAATTAGAGATTAAAACTATAGGTATTCAGCATGGTGCATTTGATTCTCTAGGACATAATGACTATGCTCATACATACCTACAATCAGAAAAAACTCCATTTGGTATGCCTACTCCTACTCATATGTTGGTATGGGGAAATTCTTCTAAGGATTTTTTAATAAATAAAGGATACCCTAAAAATGAAATTTCAATAATTGGGAATCCTGAATTCTATGATATGAAAAATATTAAGAAAGATCAAAATGATTTAAGAATTAAATTTAATTTTTCAACTGAAAAAAAAATTATTTTATTTACAACTTCTAAATTACAACGAGGATACATTTCAGATGAAAAAAGAGCATATGATGAGTATGTTCTAGAAGAATTGTTAAATTTGTATTCAAACGATCCAAATTATATTATAATTTTAAAACCTCACCCTGTAAAAGAACCTACATATGTTTATGAGGAAATTATTAAAAAGTATGGTGCAAAAAATTGTTTTATTAGAACTGAAAATATTTTAGAATTAGTACAACTATCAGATCTTCTTATTTCCGTTGAATCTTCAACCATTATAGATGCAATTGCTTTAGGAAAAATGGTTATTGAAATGACTTTTGATGGTAGTAGTTGGATGGATCCTAAAATAGCAAAAAATATTTTAATTTTAAGTGAATTAAAAAATTTAAAAATTAATGTTGAAAAAATATTAAATGACAATAAACTTCAGCATATTTTTTATGATGAACAAAAAAAATTCTTATTCAACAATTATAATTTTCCAAATGTAGAAGTTGACGAAATTTTAAACAATGTAATTAATTCATAAATTAAAAAGATCTTGTTTGTCCACCATCAATAACAAATATTGATCCTGTGATAAAGGAGGCTTTAACTGATGATAAGAATGACACTAAATCACCAATCTCATCAGGCTTACCAAATCTTTTTAATGGAACTTGATTTTTAATGAAATTTTTTACTTTTTTTGGATTTTTTTTAAGTTTTTTATCCCAAACAGAATTCTCAAACATTATATTTCCTGGTACAACAGCATTAATTCTTATTTTTTCTTGAGCTAAAGGCACGGAAATTTGTTTTACGTATGTATTAAGAGCAGATTTTGCTGTAGCATATGCAATAGGTGCACCAATAGTCTCAATTCCCGCAATTGACGAAATACATGTTACTGTTCCATTACTTTTTGTGAGTAATTTTTTAAATGTCTCAATCATGTTTGTCGTACCAATTAAATTAATTCCAAGCATTTTCTCCCAATCTTTCTCAGTTTCCTTACCTGGGGATGTTGATACCCCGTCTCCCACATTACAAACAAGAATATCTAATTTCCCATATTTCTTTAAAATATAATTTTGTAATTTTAAACATGATTTTTTATTAGTGACATCTGCAACAAAATAATCTATATTTTCTCCCATAGATTTAGCCGTTTTTTTTAATGCAGAATTTGTTCTTCCATTTAAAATTATTTTACAATTTTCCTGTTTTAATGAATTGGCAATAGCTTTTCCAATTCCTTTACTTGATCCGGTAACTAAAGCAACTTTATCTTTTAATTCTAATTCCATATTATGTCACATCTGAATTTGTTTTAAATTGGTATGGTGAAGGACCTGAGATCTTATTATTTTCTAATTCTTTATTATAATTTTTAATCTGCTTTTCAATATCCAGTCCTACACTAGAATTCCATTCTTCTAGCAATTTATTAAAAATAGGTCCACGTTTTCCACTACCGATATTTTTTTTATGAAGACTTGTAACAGGTAACATACAAAATGGTGTAGCAGTCATAAATGCTTCATCTGCATCTTCAACATCCTTAACTTCCAAGTTTGTTTCATGAAAAACTATTCCTATTTTTTTAGCCAATTCAAAAATATAGTTTCTACTAATACCAACTAGTATATTTCTAGGTTCAGGCGTATACAATTCGTTATTTTTAACAATAAAAAAATTATCCCCACTTCCCTCTGCAACAAAATTATCTGGATCTAATAATAATGGCCAGTTATTTTCTCCTGCAAATTCAGATGTTTGAATATTTGCCATCATGTAATGTAATCTACTACGATTTTTAACTTTGGGATCAAGTAATTCTTCTGGGATAGCTCTTTGTTTAGGAATTACTGCATTAATTCCTATATCAAATAATTTTCCCATTCCTTGTACAGTCCATTTTAATGGAAAATCTGCTACTATTACTGTTGGTTCTAATTTATGATCAAAAATTTCACTATATATCGATAAAGGACCTCTACTTACATTGATCATTAATCTATGTTCGTCAGTTTCTGAAAAAACTAATTCATTTTTTTCAATTGTCTTATAACAAATTTCTTCCATTTCAATTTTTGATATGTTAATTGGAATTTTAACATGATCTATCGAACAATATAATCTGTCAATATGCTCTTTAAGTTTAAACTGTTTTTTATTAAATGAACGTGTCATTTCAAAAACCATATCTCCAAACATTAGTGCAGAATCAAAAATTGAAATTTTAGCTTCATTTTCAGGTACAAAATTCCCGTTAAAGTACACTTGTCTACCTTTTACCAAAGTTATTCTTCTTCCTTGTCTATTACATTAACCATCTTTTTCATATTTTCACATGTTTTTTTGAATTTTTCATTGTCCAAAATTGATTGACTATAATTGTGGTTTCTCACATCTTTAATCTGTATTGAATCGATATCTTTTTCTTTTTTAGCTTCAACTATTAATGATGTAGATGGATCTCTATCAAATCCAGTTAATACAAAATTTGTTTCATACATTTTTTTCTCAGGATTATATTGATTAATTAATCCATGTTTATCAAAAAATTTTTTATTTAGATCTTGCCATTTTGATTCCATTCCTTCTACATGTAATGGTTCTTTATAATCTGGAAATTCAGATTCACCAATTTTTTTCTGTTTGACATCATAAAATCCATATCTTTCTAATAGAATTTTTAACATTTCAAAATCATATAGGTAAATGTGTCCTAATCCTCCTATAAATTCAGAAAGTGAATTATTGAAAACTACTGTATCTTGACCTGGTGATACAATACAATTCATAAACGTTCCACCATATCCAAGATCTGTTCTGAGATTTTCATCTTCTTCTAGTAATTTTTTATAAAATGTTTGATCTTTTTCTACATATGATTTTGCTAATAAAAATAAATCCGGAGATAAAATTCTTACAATGCCATCTTTTTTTAATACTCGATTAAATTCTAACAGAACTTTCTCAAATTTATAATTTGGAATATGCTCTATTACATGACTACAAAAAACTGTTTCACATGTTGAATTTTCTAAAGGAATATTGTCCGCATCTCCTAGAATAGCTTTTTGGTCAACACGACTAAGTTTATGATCTAATGTAACCCAACCCTCTTTTTTCCAAACGGGACTTGGACCAACGTTTAATTTTATATTGTTCAAGTAATTTGTTAATTAAACTCTATTTTAAAAACTTAGAGTAGCAATTAGTCATAGTCATTTTTTTAACAAATAATTTTTCATTATTATTTCAGAAAATTTTAAATTTTCTATAGAATCTATTTCAAAAGATTTCCAAAATTCTTGTTCTATTATTTCAATTTTTCCACCTAATCTATTTTTAATCTTTTTTATTATTTCTGGTTTGAATATGTAGAAAGATCCGTTTTCTAAATATTGATTTTTTACATCTTGTCTTCTTTTACGATTTCTATAATCATAATTCAAACTTAAATATTTTTTATTATTCTTTTTCCATAAGAAAAAATCATCTAATTTAGAACATGAAAACATTGAATCTGCATTATTTTTTTTAAACTTTTTAATTGCTTTTTCTAAATCTTTTACTTCTCTAATTGGTGATGTTGGTTGTAACCCAATCACTAAATCTATTTTTTCATTTTTTTCTATTTCATTTATAGCATGAATCCATCCAATTTCAGATGATGATTTGTCTGAAGATATTTTTTTTGGTCTTTTAATAATTCCAACTTTTTCTTTTTTAGCAATTTCTAAAATTTCATCACTATCTGAGCTTACCCATACTGATGAAATATATCTTGAATTTTTTGCTTGTTTTATAGACCAAGTTACAAGTGGTTTACCACAAAAATTTATCATATTTTTTTTTGGAATTCCTTTTGAACCTCCTCTTGCCAAAATTATTGCTACTATTTTCATTCTTAGTAAAACATAATTTTAGATGAATTTAGATTTGACGGTTTTAATTATTTTGATTTTTTACTTAGTCATATATATACAAGTAATCTGATTTTTAGATATGCAAATTTCTAAACTTGATGAAATCTATTCTTTATCCAGTTCGTTAACCTGCAAAGAAATGATTTCAAAAATTAATAATTATGCCCTTCAATCTCAAATTGAAAATATGGAACCATCAAAATACATAGATCGTTTTACAGGCAAAGCCAAAAATGAACTTATTATCAATAGATCTATGTGTCCTCTTTGTGATTCTCAAAATTTTGACTTCCTATTTACTAAACATGGATTTGATCATGCACTATGTAATGAATGTGATTTAATTTTTACTTTACAGATACTTGATCATGAAAAAATTAAATTTCTTGCAGTTGGAAAGGAAGGAGACAATTATGGAGATTACAAAGAGGATCCGGTTGTTAGTGATCATGATAAAAAAAAATATGAAATTGTATTTGAAGAATTAAAGAAACATACAAAAATCAATAAAATATTTGATTTTGGAAGTAATGCAGGAGTTTTTTTAGACTGGTGCAAATTAAAAAATTATTCAATTACTGGACATGAATTTCATGATGCATTAAGAAAAGGATGTGTAGCTAAAGGTCATGCAGTTCTAAATGATAATCTTGAAACAATAGAGATTGATGAAGTTGATCTAATAACATGCTGGGATTACATTGATCATGTTTTAAATCCTAAAGCAATGATTGAAAATCTTGGAAAATCACTTAAAAAAGATGGATTATTCTTTTTTGCAATAAATAATAGAGATAGTCTGTCTACAAGAATTATGCATGAACGATCACCAATTTTTATTGGTCCACATCATACAATGCATTATGGTATCAATCAATTGAATCTCTTGATGAAAGATTATGAATTAATATATTCTGAATCTTATGTTTCAGAATTAAACTGGATTTCTAATTGGATGAATTTTAAAAATCCCGAATTTGGGGATTCAGCATTAATGAAAGATCTTTTACCTCCTAGAAAAATCTGTGAATTAGGAATGGGTTTCAAAGTAAATGCAATTTATAGAAAAAAATAAAATTAAATCATATATTTTACTTTTATAAAATTTTTATTTTTTAATTAAAATCTGAAATATATGAAATCTTCTGGATCACCATTATAGAAAAATATTATTGATACAAGAATTATTGTTAATACTAGCGTCCACCACTTTAAATTACAATTCTTAATTCTTTCCATAATGTTTGGGCGCAAATAAATCACAAAATGTAATGTAACAAACAACACCATCAAACCTACAGGCCATTTATGTTCTAGTAGGAATGTAAATGATTCACTCATTTGAAAATCAAACAAGACATATTTTTGAATTGAATACCACATGTCAGCAGTATCATGTACTCTAAACGGAATCCAAGCAAGAAATACAAAATACTGTGTTATCAAAATAGATACAATTTTTCCAAATCTACTTTTAAAAAACGGATGAATCTTGAGTCCTGGGAATTTGTCTGAAATCACCTTGTGAATTGCAAGATATCCTCCATGCAGCATTCCCCACACTACAAAATTCCAGGAAGCTCCGTGCCACAAACCTCCTAGAAACATTACAGTTGCTAAATTCAGATACGTTCTGTTTGGTGATTTTTTGTTTCCACCGAGTGGAATGTATAGATAGTCTCGAAGCCATGAAGATAATGAAATGTGCCATCTGCGCCAAAAGTCAGATGGGGAAGTAGCAAAGTATGGTTTGTTAAAATTCAATGGAATCTTAAAGCCCAAAATTAGTGCAGCACCAATTGCAATGTCTGAATATCCAGAGAAATCACCGTAAATTTGAATTCCAAATGCGATAGTTCCCATCCAAATTTCAAACGAACTCAAACCTATTGGACTTGCAAAAATTTCATTTACCATAGGAGCAATGTTATCTGCAAAAAACATCTTTTTCAAAAAACCAAATGCCATCAACGTGATTCCAACTTTTAAATTTGTAGGATGTATTGTGATTTGTCTTAGTTTTGAAATTCCATTACTGTTGTCTATCTTTTCTCGTAGCTGCGGCAAGAAGTCTTTTGCTCGCAAGATTGGTCCTGCAACTAATTGAGGGAAAAATGCAACAAACAATGCAAATTCTCTAAATGATTTACTTGGTTCTAAATGTCCACGATAAACATCAACTGTGTAACTGATTGTTTGAAATGTGTAAAATGAAATTCCAATTGGCAATACCAAATCAAGATATGGAATGGATGCTCCAAGATCAAAATGATTTCCTAAAATATTGAACTGATCTATTGCAAAATCTGCATACTTGAAGAATCCCAGTAATCCTAGATTTCCTGCAAGGCTAATTGAGAGTAAAATCTTTTTTCTTTTGATATTTTTGGTATTCCAAATTTCTTTTGCAATGTAAAAATCCAAAATTGTTGATGCAATCAACAGGCTCAAAAGATAGTTACTTGAGAAATAAAAGAAAAAGTAACTAACTGCAACAAGTAACAAATGTTGAAATTGTCTTTGTCGAATAATTGCAAGTGCAGTTAAAACTAAAACAAAAAATATTACAAATTCATAAGAATTAAAGAGCATTATGGAATAATCTCCTTTAAAATCATCTCTGCAATTTGATTACTAAAAATAATTGATTTATTATTATATGCAACATGATCTACGTTGTTCCAAATCTCTAAATCTGCATATTTCTCTTCAAATTCATAAATTTCAACATCATATTTTTCTGAAATACTTTTTAAAACATTGTCTAATGAAATTTTAGTAGATTTTGGAAGTTCATCTAAATACACTCTACTTAGCGGTGTTGTAAATATTACAACTGTAATTTCTTCATCTTGTAATGTTTTAATTATTTCATAAAATTTTTCTATTTCTTCATTATTAGAATCAAATTGAATTTTTGCAGGTGGTGGTAAAACAATTAGTAATTGTCTTTGTAATTCATTTTTATCGCTAATTTTAGTTTGTATGTCTCCTAATGCAAAAAATGGTGTATTTGGTGGTTTGATTTCATATGATGGTTTTTCACTTACTCCAGTGTCATCTAAGATATTTCTGATTACCTTTCGAGTTAATAATTGAGGATTAATAGATTTTAATTCTTCGGGAATTATTTCGTCAATAGAATTTTTAATATCTGAATTATTTGTTTTAGAATCTGTTGATCCTATTGATTGATCAAAATCTCTATATGAAATTCCATAAAATACTATTTTAGGTTCTAAATTGATGATTTGTTCTAAATCATTATATCTAAATTTTGGACTGTCACCATTATCTGCAAGATTATAAACAGTAAAATCTAAATTTTCATTTTCAATTTGAGTAATGATATGACTCATGTTTAGATGTCCAATATGACTTGAACCTAAAAGTAAAATTTTATTTTTACTTATTTCAACTTGATTTGAAAAAAATTCTGTTTTGTAATCTACTCTATCGGAATTCTCTGACAAATTTATTGCAACATATAGCATACCAAATGAAATTACAAATGCTATACAAACTCCTGATACAATTTTTAAATTCATTTCTATTTATACAAAAAATTACATTAGTTTAAGTCATTCATCAATTCTTTTTCTATGAGATCACATAATATGTGGATAATGACTCTGTGACATTCTTGTATGTGTGGAATATGCTCTGTAGGAACTTTCAATATTTTGTCAGATATATTGTTTAATTTTCCACCATTATTTCCAGTTAAACTAATAATGATTCCTCCCTTTTCCTTTGCAGTTTTGATACCGTTTATTACATTACTGGAATTTCCACTTGTAGATATTGCTATTATAATATCGCCTTTGGAAACTAAAGATTCACATTGTCTGGAGAAAATATTTTCAAATCCAAAATCATTTCCTACTGCAGTTAAAATTGAAGTATCTGTTGTTAGTGATATTGCAGGAATGCTTTGTCTATCTACTAAAAATCTTCCAATAAATTCTGCTGCCATATGTTGAGAATCTGCAGCACTCCCACCATTACCAAATAAAATTATTTTATTTTTATTTTTTAAAGCATCAAGAATAATATCTTTAACTTGATTGATTTCATTTGAGATTTCTTTACATTTTAAAATAGGCATAATTGATTCTTCAATTAATTTTGAAATTTTGTTATTTTCTTCCATATCTTTAATTTTAATTACCTACGTATTATTTTTTATCATAATTGATCATTTATTCTTTAAAACTAATTCAACTAACTCTCTGAATGCTCCTTTTCCACCTACTGTTTTGCATGTGTAGTCACATATTTTTTTGACTTGATCCATTGCATCTTTGGGACAAGCTGAAAATCCAACTTTTTTTAATAAATTAATATCGTTAACATCATCTCCAATGAATGCAATTTGATTTGAAGTAATTTGATACTTTTTACAAATTTTATCTAAAACTAATTCTTTATTTTCTATACCGTCCATTAGGTCTTTTATTTTCATTCTTTTAGACCATTGTTTAACCATCTCAGTTTGTTCTTTTGTTACTATAATTGTGGGTATTTGCTTCTTACGAAGTAATGTGACACCCATTCCATCTCTAGCATGAAATTTTTTCATGATGTCACCTTTATTTGAATAATACATACCACCATCTGTCAAAACACCATCAACATCAGTTAACACAACTTTGATTTTGGAAATATTATTTTTGACTGTCACTATAATTTCAAATCTGTTATGATATTTCAATGTTAATAACTTAAAATTTATTTTTGAATTGATTTTAATTCATTAAAAATAGCTTTAACAAGTTGTTTAGTATTTGTATCAATAAAAAATGTAATTGCTAGATATCCCCCAACACTAAAAATTACATATAACAGTACTTGTGGGAAAAATAATATTATTTGTTCATTATATGTTAGATATTCATCCATTAAGACATAAGTAATTCCAAATACTAGACTGGCAGTTATAACATATTTCAAAATTATATAATAATTAATTTTAATAGTAAAATTTTTTCTTACTAAAATTAATCTATAAAACATAAATGGGATTGGAACTACTGCTGCAACAATTGACCAATTTATTACTAACTCTAAATCTGATTTACCCAAAGTTAAGAATAGAACTATAGCTAAACTTGTAATGTATGTTCCTCTTTGAATTATTGTTAAAGTTGGTAAGTAAAATAAACTACTTTTTGTATAATCCTTTAAACTTGCTTTTTCGTTAAGATCTACTTTTTCTATTCCTTTTAATGCAGCATCAAAAATATTACTAAATGTTTGAACTAACATGTGAACTGCAAGAAAAATTACAACTAAAACTGCAGTCTCGTATATTGGATTTAACGTAAATAAGCCTGGTCTTGCAAAAGTAATTACAAATGCAAATAATGGAATTATAAAATAAAGTACTAATCTGAAATTTTCCTGAAAATATTCTTTCTTACTGCCTCCCAATAATTTTCCATATAGGCCTTCAGAAACTGCGCTAGAATGAGCAACAACACTACTTATTGCAAAAGCTGAACTCCAATACGCTAAACCAACAACATTTCCAACAATTAATGAAAATACAGCTACGTCAAAATGTTGTATCATTGAATATATTCTACCAGTGTATAATGCTAACCAAGAAAGTTTAATCCATTTAATTAAAAATTCTTTTTTTAAAGGAACCATGATCTTTTCTTTAGCTTGATAAAGAAGAATTCCTATACTAATCGAATATGCAAATACAGTTGCAATAATTGCACCTTGTAGACCCATATCTAAAAAATAAACAAACGCTAAACCTGCTGGAATTTTTGAAATTTCAAAACCAATTAATCCATAACTTGCAGCCTGGGGTTTCCAACCCATATTAATTACTGAAAGCGTTCTACTCAAAAATAAAAATGGAATTAAAATTGCTGAAAATAAAATTAAATTTACATTTGCATTTGCCTGTATTCCAACAAAATATGCTATTACAATATATGCTAAAATTCCTACAATTGAAAACATCCCACTACTAAATACTGCCGTTTTACCCGATTTTTCACCTCTAGCTGTTTCTCTAATTGCCCATGTTGAGATGATTGGTTCAATTACAATTACATATGTTGTTAATGCACCAATTAATCCCCATGTGCCAAATTCTTCTGGTGAAAGTTTTCTGGTAACAATTAATGTAAATATTGTTCCAGTGATGACTGTTGAAAAAGTTATGATTAATGAAATTAATCCAGAATATGTTACTCTAATATTTGATAATATGTGTCACCTCTAAACTCTCTTAGATATTTTAAAATTTTCTTATTATATGAACAAATCTGTCTACACTTTTTAAAATTTTAAAAAAAATTATTATAAGATTTTTTGAACATAATTAGTAATGAATAATAAAATTGGTATAATGTGTGGACGTTTATCTCCATCAATAGATGAGAATATACAACAATTTCCATTAAACTTTTGGAGAAATGAATTTGAACAAGCAAATAATTTAGGGTTTGATTCAATTGAATGGATTTATGATTTAACTGAAAATAATCCTATAATAAATAATTTAGATGAATTAAACACACTTTCAGTAAAAAATGATATCAGAATTAATTCTGTATGTGCTGATTATTTTATGGTAAAAAAATTGTTTAATGTATCTCAACATGATCTATATTTGAATTTAAAAAAATTACATCAATTAATTAAAAATTGTAATAAATTGAATATAGAAATTTTAGAAATACCTCTCGTTGATTCATCTTCAATACAAAATGAAAAGTTTAGAAATGAATTTATTTCTAATTTAACTTCATCATTGTCTATTGCAGAAGAAAATCAAGTTTTTCTAACATTAGAAACTGATTTATCTCCAGAATCTTTTAAAAAACTTGTTTTAGATTTTGATCATCCAAATATTAAAATAAATTATGATATTGGAAATAGTATATCTTTGGGATATGATCCTTCTTTAGAATTATCTACTTTATCAGAATGGATAAAAAATATCCATATCAAAGATAGATTATACCATTCTAATACTGTTCCCCTAGGAACTGGTGATGTTGATTTTGATCTATTTTTTTCTAATTTATCAAAAATTCATTATACTAAGTCATTAATTATTCAAGGAGCAAGAGAAGATCTTGAAAATAACCAAATTTCTCCAGAACAAACTTGTTCTAAATACCTTAATTTTGTAAAACATTATGTATCCAAATATTTAGTGGAGTAATGAATACGATGAAAATTATTATTACTGGTTCTGAGGGTTTGATTGGTTCTGAATTATCTAGATTTTTGGAAAAAAACCATGAAATAATTAAAATTGATTTAGTATTAGGTCATGATTTGAATAATGAATCATTTGTTAAAGATTGGTTTAGCAAGTATAAGGCAGATGCACTTGTGAATTGTTTTGCTTTAAATGATCATGTAAAGGAGGGAGAAAAACGTGGCACGTTATTTGACCAAGATTTAGAAAAACTTTCAAAATATTTTCAAGTAAATCTTGTATCATTATTTTCCGTATGTAGAGAATTTGCTCGCAATAATTCTAAAGGCTCCATAATTAATTTTTCAGCTACCACTGGAATTGTTTCAGCAAGACCAGATATTTATGATGGTGCTCATAAGGATATAGGATATTCTATTTCAAAATCTGGTGTGATTAATTTAACAAAATATTTAGCTACTCATATGGCTCCTAATTTTAGAGTAAATTGTGTTTCTCCTGGTGGAGTTGAACATAATCAAGATGAGTCATTCAAAGAAAAATATTCAAAATTAACTCCTATGCGAAGAATGATGAAAAAAGATGAATTAAATGATATAATTGAATATCTTTGCAGTGAAAAATCATCATATGTAACAGGTGCTAATTTTGTTATAGATGGTGGTTGGACAAGTTGGTAGAAATGATTACTTACTAAAGTTTATAACAAAATAATAAAATAATTATTTAATTGACCTTTATTGTTGCAGAAATTGGAATAAATCATAATGGTGATTTAAAAATTGCTAAGAAATTAATTGATTTAGCTGTTGTTGCTGGATGTGATGCAGTTAAATTTCAAAAGCGAACTGTTGAAAAAGTCTATTCATCTGATGTTTTAGATTCTTCTAGAGATAGTCCTTGGGGTACTACTACAAGACAACAAAAATTAGGATTAGAATTTTCATTAAATAATTATAAAATAATTGATTCTTATTGTAAAAAGAAAAAAATTCCGTGGTTTGTAAGTTGCTGGGATGTTGATAGTCAAATCAAAATGAGAAAATTTAATCTCAAATACAACAAAGTTGCATCTGCAATGCTTATTCATAAAAAATTATTGCATGAAATTGCTAAAGAAAAAAAACATACTTTTATTTCTACAGGTATGAGTACTATAAAACAAATTAGTGATGCCATTAAAATTTTCAAAAGCTATTCGTGTCCTTTTGAATTAATGCATTCTCATAGTGCTTATCCGATGACTCCAAATGAAGCTAATCTTAAAGTCATTGAAACTTTACAAAAGAAATTCAAATGTAATGTGGGTTATAGTGGACATGAAACAGGTTCATATCTCATTTGTGTCAGTGCAGTTGTTTTAGGTGCTAAATCCATTGAAAGGCATATTACTTTAGATAGAGCTATGTATGGTTCTGATCAAGCTGCATCATTAGAGGGACCAGGTTTGTTTAGAATGGTTAAGGATATTCGCAATTTAGATAAAATTATGGGTGATGGAATAAAACAAATTTGGGATTCTGAAAAACCTGCTATGAAGAAATTACGTGAAAATTTAATTTAAAATACTTATATGAAATCTAAAATGAATTGTTTTTGATATGAATAATTTAAAAATTTATCTTGGAGACATGACTTATGATACAATTACTCTTTCTACAGAAACTTTTCCATTAAATATTGGATTCATTGCATCATATTGTCAGAAAAAATTTGGAAAAAATGTTGACATTACTTTATTCAAATACATAGAAGAATTAGAAGAAGCCATTCATACTTCGCCACCAGATATTTTGGCAATGAGTAATTATGTGTGGTGTCAAAATATTAGCCTTGAACTTTTCAAAATTTTCAAAGAAGAAAACCCAAATGGATTGACAATTTCGGGTGGTCCTAACTTTCCATTAGATATTGAATCACAACAAAAATATCTTCATAAACACAATATTATTGATATTTATGTACCTGTTGAAGGTGAAATTGGATTCTCAAATGCAATTGAACAATGTATTAATTTAGAGAAAAATCAACTTCGTAATATTTTGTTAAAACCTATTGAAGGATGTATAGTGAGAGATCATAATAATGAAATTAAGTATAAAGAATCCGTTCAACGTATTTCTAATTTAGATGAAATTCCATCCCCTTATTTATCCGGATTAATGGATAAATTTTTTGATGGAAGACTTAGTCCTATGTTACAAACAAATCGAGGATGTCCATACATGTGCTCTTATTGCGTAGATGGTACAAATCTAGTAAGAAAAGTCAATAAATTTGGAAATCAAAGGACTCAAGAAGAACTAGAGTATATCGGTAAACATATTTCTAAAAATATTCATAATATGTATATCAGTGACTTAAATTTTGGAATGATTCCAGATGATATTAAAACATGTCAATACATAAAAAATATTCAAGAAAAATATGGATTTCCACATTTTATTGAAGCAAGTACTGGTAAAAATTCTAAAGAAAAAATAATTCATGCTATCAAAGAACTTAATGGTTCATTACAAATGTTAATGTCTGTTCAATCAATGGATCCAGTAGTTTTAAAAAATATTCGACGTGATAATATTAGTTTAGACCAAATGATGGGGTTAATTCCTGCCATTAAAGAAGTTGGTTTAAGTACTATGTCTGAATGTATTTTGGGTTTACCTGGAGAAACATTCCAAAGTCATGTTGATACATTAAGAAATTTGGTACGTGCCAAGATTGACAACATTCAGGTTTTTACATGTATGATGTTACCTGGATCGGAATTAGCTACTCCGGAAGAACGTAAAAAATGGAACTTAGAAACTAGATTTAGAATTTTACCTAGGGATTTTACTAAATTAAAAAATGGAAATGTCGTATTGGAAACTGAAGAATGTGTAATATCCTCTGATACTCTATCCTTTGAAGAATATGTCGAACTTCGTATATTGGCATTTATTTTATGGACAACAAATGTTCCAGTCGCTTATGATGCTATTAAGAAATTATTTTCTGAATTAGGATTAGATATTTTTGATTTATTTTTCCAGATATTAAAAACTCATAAATCTTCACTACCTGGAGTTCAGCAAGTTATTGGTAGTTACCGTGAAGCAACTAAATCTGAATTATGGAATTCCTCTGAAGAGATAATTGAATACTTTCAAAATAATGTTGAATATGAAAAATTACTAAATGAGGAAGCAGGGATTAATGTAATTCAATTTCATCATGCAATTGTAATGTCTAAACATATGGAATCTTGGACTGAGAATGTTCTCAAAGTATCTAAAAATATCATTAAAAATAATTGTGATTTTAATAAAACTTTAGAAAAACAATTTGATGATATTGCAAATTATTGTAGAGGGCTTACACATAATATTTTAGGCAAAGATAGACTATCTTCAATTTTTAAACATGTTTTTGAATATGATGTATCAAAATGGTTATCTGATAATTCTGAACTTCCTCTTAACAAATTCGTATTTCAAGAGCCTCAAAACATTATTTTCAAAATATCTGATGAACAATATCAAGTGGTACAAAATGAAATTGATCGATATGGTGAAACAACTACTGGTTTATCAAAAGCAACAAAACATTTACAATTTCAATTTTTATTGAGAACTCCAGTTATCCAATATCAAACATAAAAATTAATAATCGAATAATTTTAACAATTATTAGGTTAATTTGTTACGATTATCTACAATCAAAGAGATTTTTGAATTATTTATTCACAGACGTAAATTTCATATGTTCCCAATTATTATTTTGCTAATTGCATTAATTGGAGTAACAGCTCTTGCACAATCAGGCTTGGTTGCCTTTATTTATCCGATATAAAATGAATTCATCATCTCCAAGATTCAAATCACTTGCTGTAACTGCAGGATTGTCCTTTTGGTTTTTCATTATTACTTCTACAACTGGATTGTTCTCTTTAGAATTACTGATATTTTTTATTTTAACTGTTTTAACAGTGACTCAGGTTTTTGCTAAAAAAATTTCAAAAGGATTAGATATTTTTGCAATAATTAACACAAAAATTTTTTTAGGAATACTTTTTGGTCTGGTAATTTCCATTTATGGTATTTTATTTAGATTATTAAAAATTGATTTATTACGATTAAAAAAACAAAGTAATTCTTACTGGCTAGATGTTGAAGAAACTAAATTCGATAGAATTAGGAAACAATACTAATGTATAATTTAGGAATATCATGTTATTATCATGATTCAGCTGCAGCATTACTCAAAGATGGTCATGTTATTGCAGCTGTAGAGGAAGAGCGTTTTTCAAGAAAAAAATTTGATGACGATTTCCCACACAAGGCTATAGAGTGGTGTTTGAATGAGGCAAAAATTACTCCATCACAGATTGATTCTGTTGCATTTTATGATAAACCCGTTTTAAAATTTGAAAGATTACTTGATAATTATATTGCTGTAGCACCACGTGGTTTGTATAGTTTTTTAGATGTTATTCCAAAATGGATTCACAAAAGACTATGGGTTAAAAATGATATTAAAAAATCATTAAAAGGATTTAACGGTGAAATCATATTTCCAGACCATCACATGTCTCATGCTGCACATGCGTTTTATACATCCTCTTTTGAAGAATCTGCAATTCTTACACTTGATGGTGTTGGCGAATGGAGTACTACATCATTTGGTCATGCCCAAAATGATTCAATAAAAATTACAAATGATATTAGATGGCCTCATTCCTTAGGATTATTTTATTCTGCATTTACATATTTTCTAGGATTCAAAGTAAATGAAGGTGAATACAAGTTAATGGGACTTTCATCATATGGAACTCCGAAATATTATGATCTAATATTGAATAATCTTATTGATGTAAAGGATGACGGTAGTATACATCTCAATATGAAATATTTTGCATTTACTTATGATAAAGTAATGACAAATAAAGCATTTTCAGATTTATTTGGAATTTTACCAAAAACAAAAGATGAAAAAACATTACAAATTCATTTTGATATTGGAGCAAGTGCTCAAAAAGTTTTAGAGGATATAATTTTAAAGATGGTTAATCATGTTTATAAAAAAACAAAGATGAAAAATTTGTGCATTGGTGGTGGAGTTGCTCTTAATGGAGTTGCAAATTATAAAATTCTCAAAGAAAGTCCTTTTGATAATATTCATATCCCGCCATCTCCTGGTGATGCTGGTAGCGCTGTAGGTGCAGCACAATACTTGTATCATGTTTATCACAAAAATTCTAAAAATATTTTTACAGATAAAACAGAGTTAATTCAAGAAAATATCTATGTTGGACCGTCATTTAGTAATGAAGACAT
>Ga0315322_10000386_pt1 | contig 32555 bp, 21 predicted proteins | sample M110021515metaG_FD_203461 | JGI IMG/M metagenome (GOLD analysis project Ga0315322, IMG submission 203461) | Ammonia-oxidizing marine archaeal communities from Monterey Bay, California, United States - M1 100m 21515 | ecosystem: Environmental > Aquatic > Marine > Intertidal zone | place: USA...
CATTGCCAACGAAAACCACCGCTCCCGCGGTGGCTCTCAACGGATTTCATGGTTGCACTTCACCATGACACGGACCCCATCACCCTGCAACACGTGGTCCTTTTCAACACGTGGTCCTTTTCAACACAGTGTTCTTTTCAACACAGTGTTCTTTTCGACACCTTGCCAAAAAGGTCTCGGGAGGGGAATCTTGACGCATGCCCATTCTGACCATCGAATCGACCTGTGACGAAACTGCCGCCGCCGTCATATCGGAAACTGGCGTTGTGCTGGGTGATTGCATCGCAACTCAGGAAGCACTTCACGAAAAGTTTCGCGGCGTGGTACCCGAGGTGGCAGCACGAGCTCATCTTGAACGCATCTTGCCAGTGATTGTTTCTGCTCTGAAACAAGCTAACATCACACACCAGCAAATTACCGCGATCGCAGTGGCCGACCGTCCGGGGCTGGCGGGTTCACTGCTGGTTGGCTTGGTCGCGGCAAAAACACTGGCGATGGCATGGGAAAAACCTCTGGTCGCCGTGAATCACCTGCATGCTCACTTGTATGCCTGTCAAATTGCGAGTGACCACACTATCTATCCCTGCGTTGGGCTTGTCGTCAGTGGTGGTCACACGAGTCTGTACCATTGCAAAGGTCCGATTGAACTGACCTACCTGGGGGGAACCATTGACGATGCGGCCGGTGAAGCATTTGACAAAGTGGCTGCCATGCTTCAATTGGGATTCCCCGGTGGACCAGCGGTGTCCAAGCTTGCGGGTACAGGTAATCGAAAGGCATTTGATTTCCCACGTTCGCTACTCAAGGCAGACAATTTTAACTTCAGCTTCAGCGGGCTCAAAACGGCAGTCCGCTACGCCATCGTGGGACCGGGGCAACAGGATTTTTCAAAAATCGAAATTGCCCCGCAAACCAAAGCTGATCTGTGCGCTTCATTTGAAGCTGCGGCGGTAGACGTCCTCGTTCACAAGAGCAGCAGAGCTGTCAAAAAACTACAATGTGACCGGTTGATCGTTGGCGGGGGTGTTGCGGCTAACGGATACCTTCGCAAGCAGTTGCAAAACCGGGCGATGTCAGATGGTTTTGAACTGAATATCGCACCGATGAATCTGTGCACAGATAATGCAGTGATGGGAGCCATAGCACTAGAGAAAATCAAGCGTAATGAGTACGCCTCGTTGGATCTTGACATTACACCAGGTCTACAACGCGGTTTCTAATCTCTAAGACAATTGCATCTGCCGAACAAATCAACCTGACAGGTTACTCTCGCTACTAAATTGGATTTAAGCCACTTGACGAACCTCATTCTCGTCCCGACTCCCATGGAAATGGAACAGCTTCAGGAAGCCCTTGATCCGCCTAGTCGCACAGACATTGCCATGCAATTGTGTGGTTTTGGCCCAATCGCGGCGGCGGCTCGCGCCAGCAATTTGATTTCGAGGTATCAGCCCGCCCGGGTGCTATTGATTGGAATTGCCGGTACGTTTGATGTTAACCATTGTCCCGTCGGTTCAGCACATCGATTCACTCAGACGCGTTGCGATGGCATCGGGGTTGGGACTGGTGATTCGTTCATTGGTGCTTCCCAACTGGGATGGCTTCAATTCAAGGATGCCGACGCCCAGCCAGAGATCGGGGACGTGCTGCCACTGGACTCAGGATTCGTCAGTGGCATTCCAGCATCCGGAACCCTGCTAACCTGTTGCAGTGCATCGGACTCTGCTGAAGCAGCTGCCTCAAGACGAAAAAGGTTCCCTGACGCAAATGCCGAAGATATGGAGGGCTTTGCTGTTGCCATGGCATGCAACCTCGCGGGTGTCCCCTTACAAATCGTACGAGGCATCTCGAATGAAGTTGGTGATCGAAACCGAGACGGATGGGAAATCGACCAAGGGATTCGTTCAGCTGCTGAACTCGCGACCAAACTCATGCATCGGGCATGGTTGCCCTCCCCATCCTGAATTTCAGGCAACATTGAGCCCCATGCCATGGCCGACAAACAGCCACACAATAACGTCATCCGAATGGGAATCTCTACATGCCCCAACGATACGTTTGCATTTCACGCTTTGATGAATCGGTTGGTGGACTGGCGTGGGCTGGAATTTCAGATCGACTTGCTTGATATCCAACAGTTAAACCAACGTCTTTTCGAAGGCCAGTTTGATGTTGCTAAAACAAGCTTTCATGCCGCTCTTTCATTGAGTGACCAATTCATTGTCTTACCATCTGGTTCAGCCTTGGGCTTTGGCGTTGGACCACTTCTGTTAGCGAAACAGTCTGGTTTACAACCAACTGACGAGACGCAACTCACACTCTGCCCCGGTGAGCATACGACCGCTAAACTCCTGTTTGATCTGTTCCACCCGGAATCGACCCGGATAGAACATTGTGTGTTCTCAGACATCATGCCGAAACTAAAGGCAGGTGAGGCAGACTTCGGTGTCTGTATCCACGAAGGACGCTTCACATGGCAGGACGAAGGCCTTGGGTTGGTCGAAGACTTGGGAACACGCTGGGAAGAGGTAACCCGCTGCCCGTTACCGTTGGGTGGGCTCGTCGCTGATCAAACCCTTTCACCGGACGTGCTCGACCGCGTCCAATCAATCATTCACGCGTCTCTTCAATACAGCTTGGCGAACCGCGAGGCAGCACTACCGACAATGAGGAAATATGCCCAAGAGTTCAACGATCACGTACTCATGCAGCACGTGGAACTCTATGTGAACGAGTGGACAATCGACCTAGGCAATGTAGGACGCGAAGCACTGGTCAAACTGTCCCAAATGGCTCAAGAACGCGAACTCCTGGCATCTTCGAGACAGCCAATTTCTGTCTGGCGGTCAGCACCGTAGGCATCCAAACACGGATCGTCCTAAGATCGGGCGAAGCTTCGCCATGCTGTCTTCGTGACTTGTATTCGCAGCCTGTTTTACTGGAGCCCTGCTGCTGGGACATAAAAAAACCCTCAGTCCGCAAGGACTCAGGGTTCAATACTCGTTAACCGCGACTTGACCTACTCGCGAGGTCGGATCGCTCCGGTCAGACCGCTGTAATCCACACGGTCGGTTGTGTGCCACAAAGGTTGCCCCAACTCAACACGACGGCGGAGAACCTCAATTTTGTCTGCACTGCCGGCAGGGGCATCTGTGGCCCTGAACTTCTCATCTTGCTGCGGCACGAAATCTTCATCGTGACCGTAACGTAAGATGGCCTCAAACACGTTCTTGCATTGGCTCATAACTGCTATTATCCAATTTGTCTTCTGGCGGCCTTAGGGTCCAACCGATCGGCCATTATATTTTGATCTTGGTGCTCGCCTTCCATGAAGCACAAGCTTGCTCCGATGGTGTGATTATTAACCTGATTACGTATGAGTCAAGAAAATTTGTGACAACTAACGCTCCGAGTGCCTCATTCCACACCCCACTGACACTGAAAAAATGCCATCTCCAGCATCCATCATCACCCCACAACTGGTAGAGCCAGAATTGCTTTGCTGATGCTCGACTGGAACCAAGGGGGGAATTAGCAACATTGGCCTAGCACCACGGTGGAAAGAACCACTTGGAACGTAGAATCGCCAGACCACCCCACGTTCCATCCCCTTCGCGCGGTGGCCCAAAACACCGGTGGAAATGCTAGGTTGTGGATACCGACGAGGTGCCAAAAAAAACTTTTTTTCTTATGACATAACACCCTGTTAAACAGTAACGAACATGTGGATTCAGAAAACATTACGGCTTTCAGCCGCTCGACGAGGCTTTCATCTCGTGACTCACGAGCTTGTGAATGCAGTTCCTGAATTGGACTCCATCCGGGTGGGCTGGATGCAAGTTTTCATCCAACACACTAGTGCGTCGCTGACGATCAACGAAAATGCGGATCCTGACGTCCGGATCGACTTTGAGACAGCCATGAATCACGCAGTGCCTGAGACGCTGCCCTACGTGCATACGCTTGAAGGAAGCGATGACATGCCAGCTCACGTCAAAGCTTCAATGATGGGTGCCAGCGTCATGATTCCCATCGGCAATGGCCGATTGCAACTGGGTACATGGCAGGGGATCTACCTTTGTGAACACCGCAACCGCGCCAGCGGTCGCCAGGTCATTATCACGATTCAGGGCGAAAGTGCCTGAATCGACCCCGTTAGAGCGAGTCGTTCCGGCTCCGTGAGCTACTTGCGGCGTTGCCGCACGACGAGGTCAGAGCCGGAATTGTTAGATTCGCAAGTCCCTGAGCAGGCAGAGCAGCCAAGCCAGTCCACTCGTCTTGGTCTACTGCGCGATACCTTGATCTACTCGAGGATCATGTCATCTACGGTCATCCCGCCAGGAATCATCGGCAGCACGTGCTCCTGATAGGGAACCTGCACATCCAGCAGGTAGGGTCCTTTATGAGCGATCATCTCACGAATTGCTGGTTCCAGATCAGACTTTTCGCGAATCGTTGCTGCTCCGCAGCCATAACCTTGGGCAATTTTGACAAAATCAGGATAGCGGTCCTCGGCGTAGGTGTAGCGATCTGCATTGCTAGGGCCGGCTGCCTCTTCGTGATGAATTGGGCCCAGGTACGTATGGGCACGGTTGCGTCCCATGAACCGATCTTCCCACTGAACCACCATGCCAAGGTGTTGATTGTTGAGCAGCAGGACTTTGACAGGCAAATCTTCACAGAAACAGGTTGCCAGTTCCTGCACATTCATCTGAAAACTTCCATCACCATCGATATCGATGACGAGCGAGTTGGGATTCGCTGCCTGCACGCCCATGGCGGCCGGCAAACCAAAGCCCATCGTGCCCAATCCGCTGCTGCTGAGCCACGTGCGTGGGCGTTGGAACTTGTAGAACTGGGCAGCCCACATTTGGTGCTGTCCCACACCCACAGCGATGTAGGCGTCCATGTCGGCTGTCACATCGCTGAGGACCTTGATCGCATGCTGCTGCAAGATGCCATCGAATTCCGTGTCATAACGAAGGGGAAACTTGACTTTCAATTGCTGACAGTGCTCCTGCCAATCGCTGATTTCCGGCTGCTGGATGACTTTGTTCAACTCGGTCAAAGCCTGCTTCACATCCGCTCGCACGGGAATATGAGCCGTCTTGTTCTTATTCAGCTCAGAACCATCGATATCGATGTGGATAATCTTTGCATCTTTGGCAAATGCTTCGACCTTACCGGTCACTCGATCATCAAAACGGACGCCCAAAGCAATCAGCAAATCGCAATCCCTGACGGCATAATTTGCATAGGCAGCTCCATGCATGCCAAGCCAATCTAGCGATCGCTCATGGTCTGGTGAAATCGCACCGATCCCCATCACCGTGGTCGTCACCGGAATCCCTGTTTTGTTAACAAACTGACGGAGTTCCTCACTCGCTTCACCAAGGATTACTCCGCCACCGGCGTAGATGACGGGGCGGCGGGCAAGTTTGATGGCAGCTGCCATCTGGCGAATTGTCTCGCTGGGGACAGCGGGTGCGGCTGGCTCGTAGCCTGGCAGATCCATTGGCGGATCCATGTCAACATCGTTCAAGTCGCCAAGTTGGACGTCTTTGGGCATGTCGATCAGAACTGGGCCTGGTCGCCCACTTTGGGCCACATGGAATGCTTCTTTCATGATCCGTGGCAAATCACTGACTTTTGTCACCAGATAGTGGTGCTTGGTAATTCCACGACAGACCTCAACCATAGGCGTCTCTTGGAAAGCATCGCTTCCGATTGCCTTCGTTGGCACTTGGCCGGTAATACAGACAAGCGGCACGCTATCGAGCTTGGCATCCGCGATCGCCGTGACCAGATTGGTCGCTCCTGGGCCGCTGGTTGCCATCACCACTCCAACTTTGCCGGTGCTGCGAGCATACCCCTGTGCAGCAAAGGCTCCACCCTGCTCGTGACGAGGCAGAATCGTGCGAATCGAAGCTCCAAAACGTGTCAAAGCTTGGTGCATTGGCATGCTACAGCCGCCGGGATAGGCAAAAAGCACATCAACACCATGTTCGACCAATGATTTGACCAAGATGTCGGCGCCAGTCATCAATTGGGGATCGGTAGCGGCTCTCGCAGTACTCATATGCTTCTAAATGGTTAAATCTGGGCGAAATAGACAGAACAAACAGGCAGGAAACGCCCATTTGCATGCGTTTTTAATTGCGGGACAATGCTCGCCAGACAGGCTGACGAAGAAACAGGTTCGCGAATCGGCCAAAACTGACATTTACGCCGTCGGCAGAAACCTCGAATCTATGCGTTAACGTAAGTTCGTGCCGAAACTTAGGCAATGGTGAAAACGGCCTCTCGCTATGACAACTTGGCTCAATTTGTTGGCTGTCGCCACCGGTGGTGCGGTTGGTTCGGTCTGTCGGTACCTCATCACGGTGGCATCAATCGCGATTCCGGGGGGCTCGACGTTGATCGGAACCACCATCGTCAACCTGATTGGATGCGCTGCGATTGGTGGTTTCGCCGAAGTCGTTCTCGTCACCAACAGTCTCTCGGAACGCACGCAATTACTGATTCGTGTCGGTTTTCTGGGCGGCTTGACGACATTTTCCACCTTTGCCGGCGAGTCGGCGGCTTTGGCCGATGAAGGACGCTGGTTGGCCTGCGGCCTTTACGTCGCTGCAAATATGCTTCTCGGTTGGACGGCGTTGATACTCACCGCAATGCTCGTCAAAGGCTGGCTCACATGATGCGTATCGCTTGGGGAATCCTGTGCCTGACCTTAGCGTCCCCACTCTTTGGTCAGCTGCCACAAAAGCCAGAACCGTTACCGCACTACAGTGCCTCTCGCTCGCTTCGTGAAGATGCGACTCTTCGATCCGTTGCATTCGTGACTCCTGAAACGGGACTGGCCTGTGGCGATCGTGGAACCATCTTGCGAACTGTTGATGGTGGATCATCTTGGCAATCCATGAAAAGTGGAGTCGACTGCCCCCTCTCTGCTGTTGTCTGGATCGACACGAAAAAAGCAATCGTTGCAGGTGGCAATTACGATCGCATCACAGGTCTCAGTCGTGGTGCGGTACTACTGTCTCAGGATGGTGGTCAATCATGGCAGCGTGCTAAAGACGAAGAACTAACGCGTTTTCACAAGCTGGAAAAAAACAGCGAAGGTTCCATCCTGGCTCGCTGCGATTGGTCTCACGCCGTGCTAACTGACAGCCTGATTAGCCGTGATGGTGGAAGAACATGGCACGACAACTCCACGCACAAACGAAGCGTGCCAGGGCTTGCAACACATCAAAAAAACACCAGTACCTCGCCGTCTCTCAACGAGTTAATGCAATGGTTTCAAACCACGCAGATACCCGTTGCAATTCGTGGAGCATGTCGCATCAACAACACCGATTACTGCATTGTCGGTGACCATGGCGTGATTCTGATCACACGAGACAAAGGTAAAACGTGGGTGCCCACCCGCGGAAAAGATCGACAAACTTCAGTTCTGTTTGTCGCTAACAATGCGAAAACAGCAGCGTGGTCACTGCTGGGAAGCGAAGCACTCGAATCAAGGAATAGAGTCAGCCTTCTGGTAAGGGAAACACTCACCGGAACGCACGCCGATTACCCCGACCATGCATTGGCAAACCAAGTTGCGATCATGCTTGGTGCTTCCGGGGCGGATGCCATCGACCATTGGGGCAATGACCTAGACCAGACTGCAACGGCATGGATTGCAATCCACCAACCCACCGTACTCGTTCTCGACGAAACTCTACCCGTGGCAGTGCGTGAAGCATTCGTTAACGCAGCGGCATCAGCTGCAATTCAACGCATTGCCATTCATGGATTTGATGGCAACGGCGGAACATCATTGCACCGTGATGCGTTGCTGTCCCACAGTGGTGCGCTCGCTGGCGATTTGCACGCCGACGCAATGCATTACATTTCTCCCAATGACATCCAAGTACATTCAATAACCCTTCGTTACCCGTATGACATCTCGCCCAACCAGCGACGTGGTTCATCAGTAACCAACGGCCTTACATTACCGCGGGGACACCATCTAGCAGCAAAAGTCAACGATGCATCGCGTCACCAATTGCAGATACTAAAGGCCAGACTTCAACAAGCTGATCGACTTCAGAGTCTTGTTAAAACCAGCGAGGACGCAGTTGATTTCAACGAATCGATCAAACGTGTGCTGGATCAAACCGCAAAAGCAGATCAATTCCGAGTGGCATGGTCGCTCGTGCAAGCAACACGCCCTGAAAAGCTACATGATGGCCTTGCCCTGCATGAAGCGGCACTCGAGCAATTTGCGTCACGATTCCCTGATTCTTCTGCGGGAAACTGGGCCTCGTTGCGCAAACAGTCCATCCTGCAAAGTGCTGAATGGCAGTTGATCCGTTCAGGACTTATTAAACCTTACGGCAATCCCAACACAGCCAGTTCAAGCTCTGCAGTTCCAGTTTCGCCCTTCCAAGTTACGGATGGAAACGTTCGACAAGTCTCGAATACATCACCGCTGATAGTACCAAGGCCGGAACAATACCAAATCACAAAGTCGCCCAAAGCATCTGAGAACGAAGCCAACGTTGACTTGTTGTGGGAATTTCATCCGCTGGTTTTATTCGCTAGGGAAGCTGGCCGCGAACGAGGTGATATTGAAGGACTTCAGGTTGCCAATGAGATATCCCCCAACCTTAAACGCCTTGCTGATTCCAAATCGCTTGAATGGCGCAGGTTGCTAGTGAAGGAACCTGGCACACTTGTTGCCAATCGTGCTAAGTCACCGCCCAAACTCGATGGTATGCTGACAGACGAATGCTGGGAATCTGCGGTGTCGATAGATCACTCGTCTGTGCGAACTCGAATCGCCTACGACGAAGACTACATCTACCTTGCGATGCAAACCCATGCCAACAATCTGCAGACGGACACTGCTGCCTCCACTTTTTCTGACAGCAATCGCGATCATGACCTGAGAATGACAGATCGTATTCAATTGCGAATCGACACGGATCGCGATTTACTCACTGCCATGGAGCTACAGATTTCCGGATCAGGACGCACCTATGATGCGATTGACGGAAACATCAGATGGCAGCCCACTTGGTATTTGGATACTCATCGCAAAAACGCCTTGATAACAATCGAGGTGGCTATTGAACGCCGGGACATCACCGAACTTCCCATCACGCCTGGAGCCTCTTGGTTCATCTCACCGGACGTACTCACAAGTGGCGAAGCAGATTCCCACAAGGTAATTCCTGATCCGCAGCAGTGGGTACGCATTCTCTTCAGATAGATGCCTGCAAAATGGGCGATCCACTTGTCCTACGACGCCGCGTGAACAACATTCACGCGATTCACTTCCGATACAACTGAATCGAGTGCACGTCGATTGCTTTTGTTCCAATGATTTCATCCGCCGTCAGACGCAGGGTGCATTGACCTTTCGGCAAATGCAAGTTCCCCAGTGACAGCGTTTGAAAATCTTTTACAAAGTAATGTGATTTCGCAACTCGTTCCTTCGACTTGTCATAGAGCGGTGGATCAAACACTTCGAGCACGGGTGCCGAAACGAACTGTACAGATTTTCCCTGTAACTCTCGAGTCAATCGAATCGTCACGCCTTCGTCCCCAGCAGCGCAGGTGTAGCGAACAATCACTTCGTAATCCCCCGCACTTGCCACATCGACGTGCCATGTAATTGAAGCGTCTTTACTTTTCCAATTGGTGAAGAATGAATTATTTGGCGACTTGACACTACGTTGCACATTGCCATGTTCCTGACCATCACGCGCGGGCAGCATCGTCGCTGCCCCAAATCCGACGGTGAATGGCCGATCACGATTCCTCGCGAACTCGACTTCCATCTCTTCGCCATACTGACGGGCAAGATCCAGCAAGCTCTTGGTGATTTTTGGATATTTCGCACTCACATCTTTACGCTGCCCTCGGTCAGAACCAATATCAAACAACCGTCCCTCAGCATCGAGTCGAAACTTCTGATTTCGCACGCTCACCAGCCCTCGACGTATTGAAAATAAATCGCGTGGCGTCCAACTTGCTTTGGGATCCTTCAGCAACGGCACCAGACTAAGCCCATCAACAGGCTTTGGTATGTGCTGACTGACATCAGCCATGTCCATCAGCGTCGGCAGCAGGTCAATCGCGCCGGCAATCTTCTCAACCTCGACTCCGGCCGGGACCTTACCCGGCCAACGCACAAACAAAGGTGCCCTCAAGCCACCCTCGTCGATGGACCCCTTCTTTCCCTTCATTCCTCCGTTCCAGCGAAATGAGTTGGGGCCGTTGTCTGAAAAATAGACGACAATTGTGTTGTCTTCGATAGACAGTCGGTCAAGCGTTTCTAAAAGCCTGCCGACATTCCAGTCAATGTTTTCCACCATTGCCAAAGCTGCACGCGTCATATGCAGATCCTCGCGATCTGGTTCGCGATGACGCATCGCTGGTAGCAACTGCTTGAACTTCTCATAGAATTCATCCGTAATCATCATCGGAGAATGTGGTGTATTCAGCGGCACGTAACACAAGAAGGGCTGATTCCGATTCGCTTCAATGAACTCGATCGCATGGTTTGTCAGATCATCAACAATGAAGCCGTCACCGCGAACGATCTCACCATTGTGATCAAGCGGAGGACTGAAATAGTGCCCCCAGTGACCGGAAGTAAAACCGTAGTACTCATCAAAGCCCCGATCATTTGGATGCAGTGGTGACTGTGTCCCGTTGTGCCACTTTCCAAAGGCGCCAGTCGCGTAACCCGCGGCCTTGAATACATCTGCCAAGGTAGTCTCGTCGGCATTCAGGCGTTCTTCACCTTGACTGACTCCACTAACGCCTGTGCGAGGATGATACCTGCCGGTGAGAAACTCAGCACGTGTTGGCGCGCAAACCTGACACACATAAAAATTCTGAAAAGAGGCGCCCTGCCTGGCAATCGAATCGAGGTGTGGGGTAGCCAAGTTTGTATTCCCGTGAATACCCAGATCTCCCCAGCCCTGATCATCAGTCAAGATAATCAATACGTTTGGCTGCGCGGCAACACAGAAATTCAAATGCATCACAAGCAGCGTCACAACGCCGAATGCCGACCCCCGATTACAGAACCACACATGCACAAGTTTCACCATTTCAAGCATTTCACCTTCTCAAACTTCAGTAGCTACCAAAGGTCGCAATCAAACGCGTGCCAGCTTGCGCAGGTTCAACGCACAACTCGTCCCGATCCAGATCCACCAGTCAATGCATCAACCTCTGCGCGGCTGGAATGGTTGAAATCACCTTCAATGGAATGAGCGAGACAAGACGCTGCCACGGCAAAATCCAAGGCCTCTTCCAGTGAAGAATAATCTGGTGTGGTCAACGCATAGATTAGTCCCGCCGCAAAAGAATCTCCACCACCCACGCGATCCACAATATTGCGTATCTCGTACGGTGCGTAATCATTACTCCGTCTTGGTGCAAAGATTGCGGTTTCACTTTGAGCCGCGTATAACATCGCGCCCCAATTGTTGTGGGATGCAGAAAGACTTTCTCGCAAGGTTGTTGCAACGATACCTATATTGGGAAATTGCGAAACCACCTGCTTGGCAACATCTGGGTAGCTGGCGATATCCAATTTTCCGGAGTGCACGTCGGAGTGTTCACCCTTGATACCGAGCACATCACCACAGTCCTCTTCGTTGGCAATCAGCACATCGACGCTGCCCAACACTTCGGACATCACCCGCTTGGCCAATTCACGTTTAGGAGTTTCTGGTTCCCAGTGCCAAAGTTTTGCTCGAAAGTTCAAGTCACATGAAACGGTTAAGCCAGCCTGCTTGGCCGCGCGAACAGCCGCGATGGTGGCTTCAGCGGCCTGGCTTGATATTGCAGGAGTGATTCCAGTCACGTGAAACCATTGACTGTCGGCAAAGATACCGTGCCAATCATAAACGTCTGGTTGCGTCAGGCTGATTGCAGAATGGTCACGATCATAAAGCACGCGACTTGGCCTTTGATTGGCACCTTTTTCGAGAAAATAAAGTCCCACTCGACCATAATCGGTGCGGACGATGTGGGATGCCATGCCAGTGGCTTGCAACGATGCGATGCACGCGTCAGCCAGATCGTTGTGAGGCAGCGCCGTCACAAATTTCGCCTCAGCGCCAAAGAACGCCAAAGAAGCAGCGACATTTGCCTCAGCTCCGGCAAAGGTCACTTCAAGGGCACCCGGCAAACCCTGACCAAGGCGAACAAAACCAGGTGGGGTCAAACGCCCCATGATTTCACCAAATGTAATGATCGATTTCATTTCTCGCGTAATTCCTTGATAACACGTCGGGCCTCAGTAGCGTGGTCAATGACAGCTGACCAGTCTTGTTCCTGAATCAATTTCCGGGGTGCTAACCACGATCCACCAATGGCTGGTACCGCTGCATCGAACAAATAGCCTGCCATGTTAGCCGCGTTGATGCCACCGAGTGGAAGAAACTGCAGTCCCAGATGAGCATACGGTGCGTACATGCTACGCAGATATTTGATTCCGCCACTTGGTTCAGCAGGAAAGAATTTCAACTCGCGGCAACCCAGTTCAACAGCTAATTCGATCTCGGAGGGTGTCAAAATCCCGGGTGCAAATGGCAACCCCAACTCCTTTGCCCGCTCGACAACCTTCACGTTCAATCCCGGGGCAACGCCAAAGGCCGCCCCTGCGTCAACAACCTCATCCAGTTGTTGGGAGTTCAAGATAGTTCCCACTCCTGCAAGCATCTCTGGCACCTGTTCGCGAACAATCCGCAAAGCATCCACCGCTGCAGGAGTACGCAGGGTCAGCTCCATCACGTCGATACCACAAGCCAACAAAGCCCGCGCCAAAGGTACTGCGTTCTCGGGCTGATCAACTACCAACACCGCGATCACACCGCATTTTTCGATACGTTGCAGCATTGGTTCGGGGAAAAGTGAATCCATGAATTCTAATCTCAAGCTAAGCATCTAGTTTCAGAAGCAGAAACATTGTCGTTCGAGCGTTGCAGACACACCAGTCCCGACTCAGACGCTCATTGATTACGGAAATGGGTGATTACGGAAATGAATTACACCGGACTCGGTGGATATCCCAAATCTGGTATCTCTCTGCAATTTTTTCTGTTACGGCAAAAAACATTACCCACGATCACGTGAACAAACGTGATGCCAAGTTACCCGAATCATCGAAGCACAGGGGACTTGGTTCACCCAGCAGTTCCAAATCGGCACGTTGAATCGCAGCCTCCCAATAGCTCCGGCTACAGGCAAGTTCACTGAGTTGCAGGGTATCGCGAATCCACAACCAGTTCAAATCCGCACGTCGCGTTGCCTGAGTCTGCGACACCACTGCATCCAAAACTTCTTGATCTGAATCAAACGTAATTGGAATTGCTCCGGCAGTTACATGGGCACTGGTGACACAATTGATACGGGTCACTTCCTCGTTAAGTGCATTCACAACTTTTCGGTGGCCGTAGTCTGCAATTCCGACCCCACATCCATTTCCCGCTGTTTTTTCTGTCAGGGATCGGACATAAATCTGCCGTATTTTTGGAAATTCATCCGGCGCGGCGCTGCGATCATTCGTCTTTCGTCCGATGACATTTGTATCCATGCCACAACCACTGATTTCTTTTCCAATTTGATCCACGATTAACAAATCGGCATGATCAAAAGGTAAACGCGGCATTCGATTCCGAGCCATTTCCAACAACTCAGGTTCTCGCGACAAAAACTCACTCGCTGCAATCGCCTCAATGTGCGATGTATTTTCAAATGCGTCTTCGACAATAGCAATGCCGGCGATGATCGGAACCTGTTGCACGATCATGGACACTATCTCTGGTGCCAACAATTCCAGACGGTGGTCGTAATCCGGAAAGACCTGATGATAAAGGTAAGCACCGCGATGCTTACCAAGGCCAATCATCAACATTTTCACCAAGCCACTTTCATATTTACCGGCCAAACGTGTGTGCGGTTTGACGCGGTTCACCACGACCACATGATCCGCTTCACTGGCAACACGATCAAAATGCACATCGACGCCATCGGAAGTCGTCCCAACCAGGACAGTCTCCATACTGGCATCAACCGGACATCCCATCTGATCAGAGGAAATACCATATGAGGCGAGGACCGCCTTCTGCCCTTCGGAAGTCGCTCCACCATGACTCCCCATGGCTGGGACGATAACCGGTCGTCCCCCACGATCACTCACTAGTTGAACAACAGTGGAGATAATCGTGCTCAGATTAGCGATCCCACGACTGCCAACTGCAATCGCCACTCTCTGCCCTGTTTTAATTTCACTCAGGGGTGACTGCTCCACGGTCTCGGCAATCGCAGCCGGGATATCGTTAATGGCGTGCTTCTGAAAATTCTGCCGAACCGGAAAAAATTCAGGATAGGGCGATGTACTTTCGCTGGTCACTGTGTTCGCAACTCCAAGGGATTCACATCCAGTTGAGGTCGCCCAGCCTGCAATCGCTTGATGCCTGCGTCACTGATCATGCTCCGCTGTACGTCAACACTTTTCAGCTCAGGCATTTCAATGATCGCAGCAACAGATTGATCCGAAATTTGAGTGCCGGTCATCCACAAAGTCGATATCTTTGTTGCATCCTCAAGTGATTCGATTGCCACATCATCAACGGTTGTCCAACTCAGATCGACTTCATTGAGATCCTTTGCATTTCGCAACCAACTTCCCAAGTTCGAATCGATTCGCGTCGCTTCCAAGCTAAGCTGCTCCAGTTTTTCAGGATCAGGTACCAAACGCTGCACCGCAGCGTTGCCTACTGGCAAGCGAGAAAGATCAAGCCACTGTAAAGACGAAGAGACAGGGATCGTTTGCAAACCTGCTTCAGAAACCTCACAACCCGCCAAGCACAATTGCTGAAGAGGATAAGCGACCCGATTCTCCGCTAGGTGCTGATCATTAATGGTCAAGAATATGCGTACAGAACGATCCAATTCATCTGAATCCAATCCACCATCCTGCTTGGGAATGCCAGACTTGATTCTATACTGTTCGGCAAGTTGATCATAAACCCATCGTCGGTCAGGAGTACTGCCACCATCAAATAATTGATGAGTCCGCAAAATAGCATGTGCATACCAACGCGCAATGTCAGAACGGGCTTGGGCAGTTTCCCTGCCATCCTGCCTTAGTTCATCCATCGACATGGAATCACCACCAACCAGCAAACGGTATCTGGCAAATTGCAATCGTGAAGCATCCCACCCTCCAACCGTGGCAAGTTCCGATCCCAAATGCAGCGACTCAAAGTAGCCAGCAATCCCTTCGATCAGCCAGAATCCTTCATTGCTGGCTGGCTGACTGCGTCCCAATCCTGAACGCGTCGATTCACGGAACAATTGATGTACCAATTCATGACGACGTGTTGCGGGATCATCCTGCTCTGACGCAAAGAGCAAAACTGTCTGATACTGATCGCTGTAAAATCCAGTTGACAACTCGACTCCCGGAGTTGCTCCCAATAATTTTCGATATTCATCTGCATTGCTGCATAGCACGACTCGCAACTTACGGCGCGTCGTGATGCGTTGAGGATTACTCTCCAAAAAGGAGGCAACTGAATCGTCTTCACCCATGTCTTTGAAGGCCAGTGAGACCTGTGCACTGGATTCCCACAAGGGAAAAAACATTTGAGTCCAAACCCAATAACATCGTTCAAGGTCTTCCGCGACCCGCATGCTGTCTTCACGGTTCGCTCTGCTGTAGAGAACAAAATGTGCCGTATCGACTTGGGCGTAGGAACCTGCCTTCCAACCAAGCCAACGCGGTGCCGTACGCCCTCGTTTTGCTGTGGACTGAAAGTCCGCCTTCAGTGGTAAGCCTAGAAATCGTCGGATCGCAGCATTGGCAGGATCTGCGTGGTGAGCCTGCCAAAGTCGCCGATAGGCTTTCCAGCCAGTTGATGCCTGATCTCCAAAAGCAACATCAGCAAACAATCCGTCACCCGCTTCCAATCCACTGGCATCTGGAGCCAACGGCAGAAACAACGTCGTGCGATCGGCAGCAAACACAAGGTCGCCTGTCCCAACCAGTAGCAAGAGCACGGCCAGGCAAGCTGTCAGACATCGCTGCCTCCAGCGTAATTTGAAACATGACTTGCCGCTTGATTCCCTGGAAACACGAAAACTCTGGCTGTGAAAGGGTTTTTGGCGACAGTGCGATACCAACTCAGGCGGCAAACGAATTCCTCCGCCCTCGGCTCGACACCGACGGTTTTCATGCAAGGTTGTTGGTTGCATCTTCTGCATCACTTGCTCATTCGCATTAAACTGTATTTACTGCAGGCTACCCAACCGGCCCTGCCGTCCCCACCATCTGACCATGTGAACCATCACGATCATGTGTCCGCACGGATTTATAGTCTACCACCCTGAAACGACCATACTGATGCACACCATATTCTGCCGCTTGATATTCTCACGACTCACTATTTGTGTATTCCTCTGCTCAGTTCAGCCATTGCTAAATGCCGCAGAGCGTAATGTACTTTTCATTATTACGGATGATGAGAGCCCGACGCTGGGTTGTTATGGTGATCCCATCGCGAAAACACCGGCAATTGATGCAATTGCACACGATGGCGTGATTTTCAAAAATGCATTTGCGACCACTGCTTCCTGCAGCGCAAGCCGAAGCGTCGTGATGAGTGGACTGCATAATCACCGAAATGGTCAATTCGGTCACCAGCACCACTTCCACAAATTTTCCTCGTTTCACAATGTCGTCAAACTATCACTACCTCGCGTGATGACGCGAGCCGGTTACCGCACGGGGCATATCGGTAAATACCATGTGGCACCTGAAACTGTCTATCACTTTGAAACCAGCCTGAAAGGCAATGGGCGCAATGCCGTCCAAATGGCCGAATCGAGTCGCGAATTCCTTACCAATCGGGACGACGACCGCCCGTTCTTCTTGTACTTCGCTACCTCTGACCCGCATCGTGGGGGTGGGAAAGACAAGACGTCCAAGCTGACACTCAAACCAGACCTTTTTGGAAACAAACCAAACGACCAAGCCCACGCAGACGTCGAAGAGGTCTTTTACGATCCCGCTGAGGTAGCCATCCCGGCTTTTCTTCCTGATACAAAAGAAACCCGCGAAGAACTCGCACAGTACTACCAATCGTGTTCTCGAATTGATCAGGGTGTTGCCCGCTTGGTCCAGATTCTCAAGGAAGCTGACCTTTACGATAAGACATTGATCATTTTCACCAGCGATCATGGAATGGCATTCGCAGGCGGAAAAACAACCGTATATGAAGGTGGCTTGCGAGTCCCGATGGTGGTGCGTGATCCTTATCAGCCTAAACGGGGTATCGAGTCTGAGTCGCTTGTAAGTCACATCGATATCACTCCGACCATCCTTGATTTTGGAAACGGTCTCGATGCAGAGACCAATGGTCCAAAAAATCCGCTCAACGCTGATCTATTCTGGAAAGAACGAGATGAAGCCTTGAAGGAAAATCGCAACGGAGGCAAAAAATTCAATTCCTATCATGGCAAGTCATGGCTGCACTGCCTTAGCAATCCTGAAGAGCAGCACCACGACACGGTATTCGCTTCTCACACATTCCATGAGATTCAGATGTATTACCCCATGCGAGTCGTACGTGACAACAAGTACAAGCTGATCTGGAATATCGCTTATCCGCTGCCCTATCCGTTCGCCTCTGACCTTTGGGCAGCCAGTAGCTGGCAGGCACAATGGGCGCTTGGGAAAGATGCAAATTACGGAAACAAGACGGTCGGGGAATATGTAAACCGCCCTCAATTTGAACTATTCGATATCGCTGCAGATCCTGAGGAGACAACGAACCTGGCCGAAAGCACTGGTCATCAAGACATTTTGGAACAATACAAAGACAAGCTAAAAAAGATGCAGCGGGAGATGGAAGACCCTTGGATCATGAAGTGGGATTACGAGTGATCTGTCGAAGTGCCGAGAAAATATCGATTCAAGAAGGCCTTCCGGTCCTCATGCTCTGATGCAAACTCGACCATGCCGTAGAGTCGCTCCTGATCGCGGCGTTTTTTCTCAGTGAGAAATTCATCATCTTGAAACATCTGGGGTGGTGCTGAGATGATTTCAAAACACTCCGGTGGTCGCGAACCTGCGATCACCCCCTGCCGGTCGAGCATCGAGATCGCAGTCGCCAAACGGTGGTCATGGCGACTGACTCGCTGCAATCGCTCGTTCATCCAATCCAAACCAAAGCCACGGCACTCCTCAGGGTGCGCCGACATGAGGGTAAGCACGCGGGAATAAAAATCTGCGTCAGGGTTTGCCCAGTCGATGAACTGCATCTGTATCATCAAATCATTCTGGTCATACAACCATCGACACAGACTGGGCTTTCCGTCGCGTCCCGCGCGCCCTATTTCCTGATAATAGGACTCTACAGACCCCGGTGTCTCTGCGTGCATGACGATACGTATGTCTTCTTTATCCACCCCCATCCCGAATGCGTTGGTTGCCAGCACAACGTCTGCCTTTCCTGACATGAACGCGTTCTGTATGCGACGTCGTTTGTCCCGAGGTAAATCTCCGTGATAATTAACATGATCAATTCTGCGAGAAAGTAGTGCATCGCTAAAACGCTCAAGTGTCTTGATCAATGCAAAATAGATAATCACGCTTCCACTACGATACTCATCGTCGTTGAGAGTCGACTCGATGGCATCAAGTTTATCGGCATCACCCCACACTTCACGAACATCCAACTTGAGATTGGGACGGTCAATCCCCTCATGAAATAATTGAATCTCATCCGCAGGTATCCCCAACTGACGGTAGATGTCAGCACGACACTCAGCGGTCGCTGTCGCCGTCAAAGCGATCGTGGTTGGCTCCTGCAACCACTCTCTGATTTCCGCAAGCCTCGAGTAGTCAGGTCGAAAATCATGCCCCCATTGGCTGACACAATGAGCTTCATCCACCGCCAGCAGCGTGACACGACGGTTTGACAAAACCTCTCGGAATTCGGGCTTTCGAAATCGCTCAGGGGTCACATAAAGCAGACGGTACTTGCCCTCTGCAATCTCAGCATATCGCTGCAATCGCTGCTCACGACCAAGTGATGAGTTGATGAATGCTGCATCCACGCCGCGTACTCTCAGCGAATCAACCTGATCTTGCATCAAGGCGATCAACGGAGACAGCACGAGCACAAGACATTGGTCACCAGCCCTCAGACTAAGCGCCGGAATCTGATAACAGAGTGACTTGCCCATTCCAGTGGGCATCACCACCATTGCATGCTTACCCTCAGACACATGGCGAATGATCTCTGCTTGTGGTTTCCGGAACGACTCAAACCCAAAGTAATGGGACAGCAATGACTCCGGAGTCAATGGCTCCGTTTGATCCTGATGCGAGTGCGAATGCTTGCTCTTGTTCATACCGACATGCTGTCGCCAGGAGCCAAAATCGGCAACCCCGCATTGCTTGTTAGCAGTTCGCTTGGCTGATGACTTCCTCTTCCAGCATTAGGCCTAAAAGCGAGGAATCGTACTTCAAAACGACTCTCATGCGATATTTAAGGGTCTTTCTGTGGCTATAACGCCTAGATTTCTTTGCATTACCGCGGCCGGTTCTCCATAACTGGCACATCTCTTTTCATCCAGCGGTGGGCAACTGCCCATGTTTTCATGAATTTTCTTCTCTTTTAGTCTTCAATGAGGCCACACCATGTCACACGAAGAAGCGATTGATTTTGAACAAATAGAAGCCGAAACGGAAATCGCTTCCCCAGAAATTTTTGCGGGCAACCTACTTGAATGGGCAGTGGAGCGACAAGCAAGCGATCTATTCATTTCCGATGGAGAACAGTCGGTCTCTGTTGGTATCCGCCGACTGGGTCGAGTCGAACACGTGCGAAAACTGACACGAGAATTTGGGCGTCGACTCCAGGGACATGTACGCGTCTTGGCTGGAGGTGATCCGGGTGAAATGCTCCGTCCAACAGAAGGAAGAGGAATCACAGTCACCCCGGGTGGCCGCGAAATTGACCTGCGTTTGAGCAGTATGCCTACACTGCATGGACAGGACGTTTCAATCCGACTATTTGATCCGGTGAGCGGCGTCCGAAGCTTGGATGAACTCGGCTATGACGACACTGAACTGGAAATGATCAGGGAACTGCTTCGTCAACCATCGGGTTTGATCTTGGTCGCTGGACCTGTTGCCAGCGGCAAATCCAGCACGCTATACGCGATGGTGGATGAATTGAATGATGGGAGTCGCAAAATCCATACGCTGGAAGATCCCATCGAGCATTCGATCCCAGGAGTCATTCAATCACAAATCAACGAGCGGGCGAACCTTGGGTTTGCAGAACTTCTTTCGACCGTGCTTCGTCACAGCCCCGATGTGATCATGATTGGTGAAATTCGCGATTCCCGAACCGCAGCGACAGCGATTCGAGCCGGAGCAAGCGGTCAACTCGTGCTGTCCACCATTCATGCGAGATCAGCCGCAGAAGCCATCGATTCGATGCTGCACTACGGTGTCGATCCCAAGGCAATTTCACAAGCGTTGCTGGGAGCCATCAGCCAGCGACTCGTGGGAAAAATCTGCCCTGAATGCGGAGAAAAAGCCAGCGAACAAAGTCCCGAAATCGACGAGCGTGTCGCAAATCGGCTCGGCGATCAATCTGCTGAACTCTGGAAAACAATCGGCTGCGATGCATGCTTTGGTCACGGATTCTCAAAAATGACCTGTGTCCCGGAAATCCTTTCAATCAATCGCTCGCTCAAGGATGTGATTGCAAGCGGATCTACCGCCGTGGCACTTGAAGACGCTGCTAGAAATAGTGGCATGCTGTGCATGGCAGAATCGCTGGCTGCTCGCGTCTATCGTGGAGAAACAACGGCTCACGAAGCACACCGAGTCATACCGGCCCCACAATTCGCGAGATTGCGAGTTAACGCCTGAAGTACAAACTCTACCCCGCATGACAATGCAATAAAAAAAGGCGGTCAACCGATGTCGGTCAACCGCCTTTGCATAAAATCATTCGCCTGATTCGATTCAGACCTGACCCTCGCCAGGCGTCACATCGTCAGAATCAATCGTTGGCTCAGCTGATTCGGAAGGTGCCTCAGCAACTGGTGCCTCAGCAACTGGTGCCTCAGCAACTGGTGCCTCAGCAACTGGTGCTTCAGCAACTGGTGCTTCAGCAACTGGTGCTTCAGCGACTGGTGCTTCAGCGACTGGTGCTTCGGCGACTGGTGCTTCGGCGACTGGTGTTTCCATGCCAAGCATTTCCGCGATCTGACCATCGCCACCCGCTGCACCCTCTTCGGCATTGAGCAGTGGGAAGCTGTCTTCCAGACTCTGAACAGGTGCACTGGCAAGTTCTTCGAGGGCTTCACGGCGGTAATTTACCTCTGACTCCTGGAAGATACGGAATCCAGTTCCAGCTGGAATGAGGTGTCCGAGAATCACGTTCTCTTTCAGACCCACCAATTTGTCGACTTTGCCAGCCAAGGCTGCTTCGGTCAGCACTTTGGTAGTTTCCTGGAAGGAAGCCGCACTGATGAAACTGTTGGATTGCACAGCCGCTTTGGTGATACCGAGCAACTGTGTACTGGCGGTCGCACTTTTTGGCCGTTTGCCTTTGGCGATCGCACCTCCAAGAGCTTCAATCTGAGCGTTGGTTTGCTCGAATGCCTCTTTGGGGATGATCGTATCCTTGGCGTAGTCGCTATCGCCGGGGTTTGAGATTTTGATGCAGCCACTGAGCTCTTCATTTGCCTTTCGGAATTGGAAGCGGTCCATGACCAAACCGGGCAAGAGGTTGGTATCACCGGAAGTTTCGATTTTCACTTTACGAAGCATTCGTGCGATGATGATTTCGCAATGCTTATCGTTAATCTCAACCTTCTGTGACTGATAAACCTGTTGAATTTCGTGCAACAGGTATTGCTGCACGGCTTCCTCGCCTGAAACTCTCAAGATGTCGTGTGGCACCAATGGGCCATCGACCAAAGCCTGACCGGCTTTGACCATGTCACCACTGTGCACTTGGAAGTGCTTTCCGTGCGGAACGAGATGCTCGCGCTCGATTCCTGATTCACTGCGAACGATAATGGTTCGCTTACCGCGTTTTCTTTCTTTCAGAATTTCTACTTCACCGTCGACTTCTGCGATGACAGCAGGATCTTTCGGTTTCCGAGCTTCGAAAATCTCAGTCACACGTGGCAGACCACCCGTGATATCAGAAACACCACCGGCATCACGCGGCATCTCGGCGAGCACAGTACCGGGCACGATTTCAGCACCTTCCTTGACCATGATCATCGCACGTTCGGGCAGGTACTGAACATCGAGGGCCTTGCGTTCCTCACCCGAAGTATCTTCCACAACGATTTGAGGATGAAGATCACCTTTGTGGTCCACGATCATCATTCGCATGTTGCCGCTAGCTTCACGCTCGACACGCATCGTCTCACCATCAACGATGTCTTCGAAGCGAACCTTACCCGGCACCTCGGAAAGAATTGGGATCGAGTACGGGTTCCATTCGCAAAGAACGGTTCCTTCTTTGACCTTTTTGCCTTCCTTAACTCGCAAGGTGGCACCGGTAGGAACGGGATACGATTCGATCTCTCGACCGCGATCATCCACGATTGCAATTTCACCGTTTCGAGTCAGCACAATTTGCTCACCCGAAGTGTTCTCAACCGATCGCATGCGAGTCAGGCGAATCTCACCCGATTTCTTCGACTTGATATCCGACTCGACCGATTGCTTACTTACGCTACCACCGATGTGGAACGTACGCATGGTCAACTGAGTACCCGGCTCACCGATACTTTGAGCAGCGATAATTCCAACGGCCATTCCTTCTTCGACCAAGGCACCGGTCGACATGTCCATTCCGTAACAGCATCGGCAAACCCCCAAAGGTGCATCACAGGTCATTGGCGTACGGACTTGAATCTTCTCAAGCCCCATGGCCTCAATCTTGCGAGCGATCTCCGGAGTGATCATTTCGTTCTCAGCAACGACCACCTCGTCAGTTACCGGGTTAACGATTGCCTGGCGACTCACACGACCATTGATCGAATCGACAAGACTCACCTCGACCTTCTCACCTCGATACACGACACCCTTGGTGATTCCCTGAGTCGTGCTACAGTCGTCCAGCGTGACCACAACGTTCTGTGCCACGTCGGCCAGCTTACGTGTCAGATAGCCACTATCGGCTGTCTTCAGAGCCGTATCGGCCAGACCCTTGCGAGCACCGTGCGTCGAACTGAAATACTCCAGTACCGAAAGGCCTTCACGGAAGTTGGCCTTAATAGGTGTTTCGATGATCTCACCGGTGGGCTTGGCCATCAGACCACGCATACCAGCCAACTGCCGAATTTGCTCAATACCACCACGAGCACCCGAGTGTGACATCAGGAACACAGGGTTGATGTACCAACCACCTTCACGGACGTCATTCTTCATGGCGTCCATCATGTCTTTAGTAATCGCCTCACGTGCGTTGGTCCATTCGTCCAGCACATGGTTGTATCGTTCCTGACCACTCATCAAACCACGGTCGTAGTTTTTCTTGAGCTTCATCACTTCCTTCTCAGCACTCTTGATGAAGGAGGTTTTGGTATCAGGTGTAACCAAGTCGTCCGTCGCGAATGACAAACCGCTACGCGTCGACTCACTGAATCCCATCTGCATCATGTCATCGAGCAAGTGAATTGTCGCTCGGCGTCCAAGGCGTTGGTAGCAGTCACTGATGGCACCGGCGAGGTCACCGCTACGCATGGCTCGATTGTAGAAATCCATTCCATCCGGAAGCATTTCATTGAACCGCACACGACCTGGCGTCGTGTCAATGACTGCGCCGTAACGGCCGGAATCATCATCGGTTTTGAGTCGCTGGAACTTGGGCAGACGCAGCTTGATTTTCGCATGCAACGCTACCACGCCCTGTGCGAACGCAAGATCCAATTCGTCGTATCCGGCAAACACCATTCCTTCGCCGCGTTGATCGGGCATTTCTACGCTGGTGTAGTAACAACCCATCACGATATCCTGCGAGGGGCTCATGATCGGCTTACCATTGGATGGCGCGAACACATTATTCGTACTCATCATCAACGTGTGCGATTCGACCTGTGCTTCGATCGACAGCGGCAAATGCACTGCCATCTGGTCGCCATCGAAGTCAGCGTTGAATCCTTTACAGACCAACGGGTGCAGGTGAATGGCATTGCCCTCAACCAAGGTTGGCTCAAAAGCTTGAATTCCCATTCGGTGAAGTGTTGGAGCACGGTTCAACAATACAGGGTGGTTTGTGATCACCTGTTCGAGAATATCCCAGACCTCTTCATCCTTACGTTCAAGCATCTTCTTGGCCGACTTGATGGTATCGGCATGGCCGAGTTCCTTGAGTCGTCGAATGATGAACGGCTGATAGAGTTCGAGCGCAATTTTCTTAGGGAGACCGCACTGATGCAACTTCAGTCGCGGGCCAACAACAATCACACTTCGAGCCGAGTAATCGACACGCTTACCCAGCAGGTTTTCTCGGAAACGACCCTGTTTACCCTTGATCATATCAGTCAAGGATTTCAAAGGACGATTGGATGAACCCAAAACGGGCCGCTTACAGCGGTTGTTGTCGAACAGAGCATCAACTGACTGCTGCAGCATCCGCTTTTCGTTGCGGATAATGACTTCAGGTGCGTTGAGATCCACCAACTTCCGCAAGCGGTTATTTCGGTTGATGATTCGACGATACAGATCATTCAGGTCACTGGTTGCGAAGTTACCGCTGTCCAGCAAAACCAGAGGACGAAGATCCGGAGGAATGACCGGAATCACGTCGAGCACCATCCACTCAGGACGATTGTCGCTATCACGAATCGACTCAACGATTTTGAGCCGGTTGATCAGGTCTTTCTTTTTCTGCTTGGACCCAGTTTCATCAAGGTCGACTCGCAGTCGTTCCGACAACTGCACTAGGTCGAGCTTATTGAGCAATTTACGAACAGCTTCCGCCCCCATATCGGCCTCAAAGGAGCCTTCGCCGTATTGGGTACGAGCGGCACGATACTCTTCTTCGGTCAGCAACTGCAGTGGTTCCAGTTCAGTTGTGCCCGGATCGATCACAACGTAATCCTGGAAGTAGATCACTTTTTCAAGTGAGCTCGTTTTCATATCCAGCAGGTTCCCGAGCCGTGATGGCATCGCCTTGAAGAACCAGATATGAACAACAGGAGCGGCAAGCTCGATGTGACCCATTCGCTTACGACGAACGCGACTGTGTGTGACTTTCACACCACAGCGATCACAGATCATGCCCTTGTACTTCATTCCTCGGTACTTGCCGCAGGCACACTCCCAGTCCTTCTCAGGTCCAAAAATGCGTTCACAGAACAAGCCGTCCTTCTCAGGACGATACGTTCGGTAGTTGATCGTTTCGGGCTTCTTGACTTCTCCGAATGACCAGCTCTTGATGTCCTGGGGACGAGCCAGTGAAATCCGAACCGATGCGTAATCGTTGATGCGATCGTAGTTGCTGGATTCGCCAATCGACATATTATTGTGCTCCTGGTCGGCCTTTGATGACCGTTTCCGTGACTGAGACTCTTCTGGCGTGAAATCTGACTAGAACAAATCGTGCTGAATGTTGTTCACGTTTTTACTCTGCCCTAGTCGTGGCAATTTATCTGAAAACCTGATTTACGGATGGGTTTTGCAACCGATACGGTTGACCTAGATAGGTCGTTTCTCGAGCTGCATGTTGAGTGCAAGACCTCGAATTTCGTTGGTCAAAACATCGAAACTGGCTGGCGTTCCCGCCTCCAGCGTATTCTCTCCTTTGACCATCGACTCATAGATCTTAGTACGTCCTTCAACATCATCACTTTTGACCGTCAACAGTTCCTGCAGGATGTAAGCGGCACCATATGCCTCCAACGCCCAAACTTCCATCTCTCCGAAGCGTTGTCCACCGAAGCGGGCTTTACCACCGAGAGGCTGTTGGGTGATGAGTGAATAAGGTCCGGTACTTCTCGCGTGAACTTTGTCATCCACAAGGTGGTGAAGTTTCAACATATAGATGTAACCGACAGTTGTTTCCTGCTCCATCGGACGCCCGGTCCTGCCATCACGCAGACGAATCTTACCGTGCGCCGGCAACCCAGCCTCATCAAGACACTTGTTGATGTCACTCTCGGTTGCACCATCGAACACGGGTGTGATCGCCTGGAAACCAAGTTTGGCACCGGCCCAGCCGAGATGCGTCTCAAGGATCTGACCGACGTTCATACGACTGGGAACACCAAGTGGATTCAGCATGATCTGAATCGGTGTTCCGTCCGGCAGGAACGGCATGTCTTCGATGGGAAGGATTTTCGCAATCACACCCTTGTTACCGTGGCGTCCGGCCATCTTGTCACCAACACTGATGACACGCTTGGTCGCGATGTAAACCTTGACCATCTGCAACACACCGCTGCGAAGTTCATCGCCACGTTTCATGCTGTTCAGTTTTCGGTCGCGAACATCAATGGACACCTCTACGTTCGCCCACTGTTGAGCGAAAATCCGCTCCACCTCTTTTTTCTTGGCATCATCCTTGACCTGATCAAGAATGTGCTCGAAGCGGAATGAGCAGGCTCGTTCAGCAACAAATTTTGGATCCTGGCCATCAGCCAAAGGCGTTCCGGTCGCGTCTTTGAATTTGGTACCAGCGGCCTCTTCAAGCTCGTTGATCAATGCCTCGAAGGTGCTCGCAATTTCAACATTGCCTTCCGTCTCGACATCCTTCAGTTCTTTCTCAAAGATTTTCCGCTCGTCCTCAGAGAGACTCATGCGACGCGAAAACTTATGGGTATCAATGACGATCCCTTCAATACCCGATGGAACCTCCAACGAGTCGTTTTTCACATCTTCACCAGCACGTCCAAAGATGGCGTGCAACAGCTTCTCTTCGGGCGTCAACTCTGTCTTACTCTTGGGGCTGACTTTGCCAACCAGGATATCACCCGGTTTGACATAAGTACCCACCTGAACGATTCCAGTATCATCCAGATTACGGAGAGCTTTTTCCGATACGTTCGGGATGTCACGTGTGAATTCTTCACGACCCAATTTCGTTTCGCGAATCTCCACATCGAAGTCCTCGATGTGAATCGAGGTATAGGTGTCATTCCTCACCAGTTCTTCACTGATGATGATCGCATCCTCGTAGTTGAATCCATCAAAGGACATGAAACCGACGAGAACATTTCGCCCCAGTGCCAGTTCGCCTTTTCGGGTGGCTGCTCCGTCGGCGATGATTTGATTCCGTTCGACCTTGTCACCGAGCTTGATAATGGGTCGCTGATTCAGGCAGGTGCGTTCATTGAGACCCTGATACTTTTTCATGTCGTAGTGATCGCTACCGATTTCGATCCGCGTTGAATCGCAGTAGGTCACGGTTCCCTTGCGTCTCGCACGAACGACCATCGCACTGTTACGAGCGACTTCCCGCTCCATTCCAGTTCCAACGATAGGTGGCTCGGCAACGAGCAGCGGCACGGCTTGCCTCTGCATGTTCGACCCCATCAATGCGCGGTTCGCATCGTCATGCTCGAGGAAAGGAATCAGTCCGGCAGAAACACCCACCATCTGGGCAGGTGCAACGTCCATGTAATCAACTTGTTCCGGCTGGACAATTTCAAAGTCACTGCGGAAACGGGCAATCATATTGGGGCCTGCAACCAAACCACCATTCTTGACTTCGGTGTCGGCAGGAGCAACGTAGGACTCGCTCTCCTCGTCCGCACGCAACCAGACAGTGTCTTCGGTTACCTTGCCATCTTTAATCTGCCGGTACGGAGTGATCAGGAAACCGTAATCATCGACGCCGGCGTAGATGGCCAACGAACTGATCAGACCAATATTGGTACCCTCAGGCGTCTCAATCGGACAGATTCGGCCGTAGTGCGAGATATGAACATCACGCACTTCGAAGCCTGCACGCTTCCGGTTCAAACCTCCAGGCCCCAACGCTGAAAGCCGGCGTTCGTGAGTCAACTGGCTCAAAGGGTTAGTTTGGTCAACGACCTGCGAGAGCTCGCCCCGACCAAAGAAATAGTCAATGGCGGCTGAGACGCTTTTCGGATTGATCAGAGACCGAGGAGTCATGTCCGTCGCATCTTTGATGCTCATTCGCTCTTGAACAGTCCGACGAAGTTTCAAGAAACCTTTCCGCAACTCTTCACTTGCCAACTCATCGATGGTTCGCAGGCGACGGTTACCAAGGTGGTCGATATCGTCAATTTCTGCATCGCTATCGGTGTCAAACAGATCGATCAGGTACCGAATGGCAGAAATCATGTCGTCAGGGCGAAGCGTCATTTCGGACTCTTTGGCGCCCAAAGCCAACTTTCGATTCAGACGGAAACGGCCAACTTTACCGAGCCGGTATCGATTCTCGTCATAGAACTTCTCAGTAAAGAGAGTCCGAGCCTTCTCGAGTTGTGGTGGGTTACCTGGGCGAAGACGCTGATAGATACGCAACAACGCTTCCTCGTGGCTGGCAGTGTTATCATCTGCCAACGTGTTGAAAATCAACGGAATCTTCGGTGAATCCATCGCTTCGATGCTTTTCACACCCGCGGTGCAAATGGTCTCGGAGACATCTTTGGTGATTCGATGGCCTGCTTCGACAATGATTTCGCCGGCACGTTCGGACGCACTGGGGTAAACGACATCGTCGACGGCGATCATGCCTTCGATCTTCGCAGCACTGCGACCACCGCTGATTTTGACGGTCCCAGTCTCGTAGAAAGCATTGAGCAGGTCAGCGTCTGTCGAAAGACTTGGATCCATGGCACGCAACAGCGTGGTCGCCGCAAACTTACCACTCTGGTCAATACGCACTGTAAGTGCGTCTTTCTTGGTGACATTCACCTCAATCCACGATCCACGTTCCGGAATCACGCGGCAACTGGGAAGCTTGCGGTCGGTGGTCGTATCTTGCTCCAGCACAAAGTCGACACCGGGACTACGGTGCAACTGGCTCACAACGACGCGTTCAGCTCCGTTGATAATGAACTCGCCACCGCCCATCATGATCGGGAGATCGCCAAGGTAGACCTCCTCCTCGTGCGGTTCCTCTCGGTTCAGCCGCAGCCAGATCCGAAGAGGACGTCCATAGGTCAAACGAAGCTGACGACATTCCTGACTGGTGTAGCGAGGTTTGCCGAGTTCGTAATGCAAATACTCAAGCGTGGTGTTCCCGTCGTAACTGCTGATCGGGAATATCTCGCGAAGCACTGACTCCAAACCCTGCGCTTTACGCTGCTTCGAATCAGCATCTGCCTGCAGAAATGCTGCGTAGGAAACAGTTTGAAGAGCTGTAAGATCGGGAAGCTCGAAAGTGCCAAGTCCAGTTCCGAAATGTCGGACTGTAGTCGGCTCAAGTCGACGTTGACTCGTGGTTGCCATCGTTTGGGAAAGCTCCTTGGAAAGCCAATTGGTTTGTACGGCCCGGCGTCAGATAACGCTTACCGGGACAGCAGCCATGATTGCACGTTCAGCGCAGACCTTACGCTCACAGTCTGTTTTGAGCGGGGAGGACAAAATTCTGCCAGTTCCAGTCGCCGCATTCCGGGGCGTCGAGCGGGAAAAGGGAGTAGAGAATGACGAAGAACGCAAATTGGGCCGATGATCACTCAGGAAAATTAACAGATCACCCAATTTCCGAAAAGGGCAACTCTCAGGATCTGGCCCGAATAATGCACTGTGCTGTTAACAACGGCTTTTACCGACATCCAATTAACTTCCTGAGCCGACAACTTGACCCACGAGGCAATCTGAGCGAACAACCAAAGAAAATTCCAATTTTCTTTTCAAACAGGAAACCAAAGCAACCTTGCGAGCCACCTACGGAAAAATTTGCCCCGTAGGGGAGAAAAAAAATTCCATGAGTGACGAAAACTTGATCAGCTCGCTGAACTGAAAACTCGGCGTTTTCCGACCATTCACGAAACCCGTCGCTTCCAGAATCTATCTTGAAATAATCTGGCGCATCCAAGCTTGAAGTCACGAAACACACCCGAAATGGTCGTGGCAACGTCTTTCAGAGATGATCGCGTTGCGTACTGCACGGTCCCCTCCCCACGATTCCTGAACACGCCCATACCCTCAGTTCGGTGTCCCCCCGCATCTGCTTTCGATGTGGCACGAAATCCACGGGAGCAGGAGTTCAAACGCGACTACGTCTCGCTGGGAAACCTGGAATGGTCTTTCTTGGGATGGGGTTCGCTGACCACACCATCGGCCCTCGCCTGCCACACATGAAAATCCGCGACAAACCATATCAGTTTTATGCCTCAGGCGTCGTACCCAGCCATCGATTCATGCAAACTATCCGCTTCCGCCCGCACGTGGTGCCTATCAACCTGCCCACCAGCAATGACTGCTGTATCGTTACATCTTCTGCTTCGGCAACCAATCTACGCAGCTCACATTCACTGCAAACGTTGATTCAAACTGGCCAACTTCTCGATTGCGACAGAACAGTTCATGAACGTATCTGATTTCCTGGAAACCCATTTTCGCCATTTCAATGCCCGCGAACTAGTTGCTGCAGCTCGGTCGTACCGCGACTTTGTCTCAGATTCCAGTAACGGCCGAATGATGGTAACCCTGGCTGGCGCAATGAGTACCGGAGAGCTTGGCATCTCACTTGCCGAGATGATCCGTCAAGGCAAGGTCCATGCCATTACCTGCACAGCAGCGAACTTAGAAGAAGACATCTTCAATCTGGTCGCGAACGGCGAGTATCGCATCGTTGAAAATTGGCGGGCTCTATCGGCTGCCGACGAGACAAAACTTCGCGACGCCGGTTTCAACCGGGTCACGGACACCTGCATCCCCGAGACGGTGATGCGACACATCGAGGGTCGCTTACTGACCCGCTGGCAGGACGCAGCCAACGCAGGCACGCCACGTTTCCCCGTGGACTACATGTTTGATCTTCTTGATGACGAGGAACTGGTGCAGCATTACCAAATTCCCCGTGAACACAGTTGGCTTGCGGCTGCCAAAGATATGGGGATCCCCGTTTTTGTCCCCGGCTTCGAGGATTCAACCTTGGGAAACATCTACACCGCTCGAGTCATCGAAGGCGTGGTGCCAAACCACCAGGCTTTTGTGACTGGAACGACTCAAATGGAACGCTTGGCAAACTGGTATCAAGAACAGGTCAGCGAGGGCCCCGTTGGGTTCTTTCAAATCGGCGGTGGTATCGCAGGCGACTTCCCAATCTGCGTTGTGCCAATGTTGATCCAAGATCTGAAATTGGACGTTCCATTCTGGAGCTACTTTTGTCAGATCAGTGATGCAGTCACTAGCTACGGAGGATACAGCGGCGCTGTACCCAATGAAAAAATCACGTGGTACAAACTTTCCGAGTCGGCGCCGAAATTCATGATCCAGAGCGACGCGTCGATTGTGGCTCCGCTGATCTTTGCCTACGTGCTGGGCTGGTAGAATGGTTGATCACAGCGGGGGCACGAGGCAGCGGGACAGCCGGTCTGCCGCACGATCCGCAGTCCGATCCACCGGCATCGCTGTTCTCCGACGGCGACCCTGTTAACTGGAGCAATTGAGCCGTGACACCGAACCACCCACCCAAAACGCGACCCACTGCTCCGTGCATTGCAAATCGCCCCGCCGCAAGCATGTTGGTCACGCGGCGGAAAGCACTGGGATCGATCATGATGATCGGAACTTCTCTTGCAGCCAGAAAACTATCTGCTGGACCAGCCGAGGAAACTCGCCGCAGGAATGTGCCGACGGGAAAATCTCTGATCAAATCAATCACCAAACAAACGCTATGGAAAAATCGCGATGGTAAAAGCACAACATGGTTCCACCCCCGTGCCTGCATGGTGCCACTTGATCCAAAGTTAAAGGGCAATCAAACCACTGCGTTAATGCTGCTGCAGGAAATCGGAGGCTCAGATTACTTTGGACCAGTCCATGCAAGTGAATCAGCGGACATGGGAAAAAGCTGGAGCACTCCCAAGCCAATTGCCTCGCTGGGACGCGATCCGGTTGCAGGCAACAAGGGCCTGCATGCAGGCGTATGCGATGTGACGCCACAATACCATCCGCCAACAGACACCACCCTTGCGCTGGGTCATGTTGTTTTTTACCGCGGTCCGAAATTCGCGACCAAAGATCAACTGGCACGCTTCCCTGTGTATGCAGTCCGCCGCAGTGATGGTTCGTGGTCCGCACGGAAGCGACTGAACTGGGATGACCCTCGCGGTGCATTCATCTATTCCAACAACTGTGGTCAACGCGTCGTGATGCCCAATGGCGACATCATCATGTCATTCACCTTCGGGCCTGAATCGCAGCACCGCATGGTTGCCGGTGTTCGCTGCACATTTGATGGCGAAACGCTTCGAGTTGCTGAAGTTGGCAAACCGCTGATCAACCGAACTGGTCGAGGTTTGTTGGAACCCTCCGTGACCCTATTCAGGAATCAATTCCTAATGAC
>Ga0315322_10000388_pt1 | contig 32532 bp, 40 predicted proteins | sample M110021515metaG_FD_203461 | JGI IMG/M metagenome (GOLD analysis project Ga0315322, IMG submission 203461) | Ammonia-oxidizing marine archaeal communities from Monterey Bay, California, United States - M1 100m 21515 | ecosystem: Environmental > Aquatic > Marine > Intertidal zone | place: USA...
GGACGAGTAGGACGCAATACACCACCACGCGGTCCTAACATCTCAACTTGTTCTTGGGCCTGCCCTTCGATGGTTTCTAGCGCGCGTTGTTCTGCGGCTATTTGCTGGTCTAGGTCTGCGCTTACAGTAGCTTGTTGGGCTTGGGAGTCAGCAGGTTCTATAGTAGGTATCTCTAACTGAGCTTGGTCTGGCACTCGGCGGCCCGTAGCTTCGGCAGCTTGTAATGCACCGCCCACAGCAGTAGGTACATCAGGACGACGAGCCGCTTTAGCTAGTGCGAACTCTTGCGCTCTACGCTCTTCAGTTTCTTCACGACGGACATCTTGCTCAATACCCTCATCTATGGTCATTTGCTGCGGTGCAGGACCGGGGCCAGCCGCTACGTCTAATCTAGTGTCTGCAAAAACTTTGTTCTGTAGAAGGTCGCCTATGCGATTACGGGTTGCAGGCTTGACGTTCTTGTTGCGGGCATACTTTTGCAGTTCGTCAAATACTTCTCGTCGCTGTACAGGGTCAGCCAACTGCTTGCCTTCAATACGCTTAATAATAGGAGCAGTCGGGCTTACGCCTAACGCTACAAGACCTTCGGCCTGTTGAGCAGGTTCCAGTTCTGGGAACAGTAGCTCCTGCCCTTCAAACACACCCTCGTCTTTACGTATTTCTCTGTCTTGGATTTCACTTATTACAGCAGAAAGCGCTTCTTCATCGGCAGCCGACTCCGCCAAACGCGCCTGTATTTGCTCGTCAGTAAGTTCTTCATCAGGAAGGGCGTCGGCAGTTACTGGGGCTTGGGGTAGCGCCGCAAGTTCTTCTTCAGTTAAATCGGTAGCGGTAGAAGTGCGCGGACCACGGTCACGGATAGCAAGTTCAGCAAGAGCGGCGATTAGACCACCAACACCAGCGCCAATACCGAGGGACTCACCCGTACCTATAAACGTACCAGACTCGGGGTCGTAAATATTCTGTGCGATCAGGTTCTGTGCTACTTGCGCCGAGGCTTCCTGTAGACCTTCACCACCGGCAGCGCCACTTACCCTACGTAGTCTAGCTAGTACATCTGTAGCTGGCGCTTTGCCAATAGCATCTTCTAGCCCTTTAGCGACACGGGCCGCTTTTATAGTTTTACCTATAGCAAACGGTACTAGAGTCTCGCCCAGACCGGGGAGTAAACCCGCCCGCCCTGCTTGTTTGATTTGTCTTTCAGTAGCACCGGCAGCTTCCGCACGTTGTATAGCCTCACCAGAACCCGCAGCAGCACCAGTAGCAACACCGGCAGCTAAGCCCGCACCACCAAGAAATCCTGTGGCTAAGAAAGGCAGGGTAGAGCCTGCGCCACGCACTATATCTAAGTAAGTGCTATCTTCATAAGCCCGTCCGGGGGCTAAAGCTTCTTGTACGCTTGCACCCACTCCGCCAATAGCTTCACGGGCACCCGGTTCTAACTCGTCACGTAGTATGGGGGTAGCGCCAGTAGCGGCTGCTTCTAGTAGACCCGCAGCACCAGCGAGTAAGCCTTTACCTGTTTCTTTAGCGTAGCCACCTAGAGTACGTCCGGAGGCACGGGGTTCAGACGGCTGTTCTACGTCTACCCCACGGCGCTTTAGTTGGTAGGCCGTAGGGGCATAGCGCAACGCAGCTTCGCTTGAGGTTCCTTCAGGTACAAAGTACTTAATGCTTTCCCCCGAAGGGGATTTAGCGGTAAATAAAGGCATAGTATGTTACCTAATCAAAAGTACCTGAAGTGAAGTCTATACCGCCGCCCAGTCCTGTTTCTATATCGTAGCCAGCAGCTGGACTGCCCATAGCACGCTTATATATAGCTAAGCTTTGAGTTGCATACTCATCACTGGTTATATCGCCGTCTTGTCTTGCCTCTTCAAGCGCCATTAGTTCAGGATTCAGAACTGACTCTTTCTGTATTTCCTTTAACACATCAGCAATAAATTTACGACGGTCACCAGCTAAGCTCATTTGCTCTTCTAGGCCCGCTTCTACCATTAACTGTTCTAGGTCGGCTAGGTTGTTCGCCACAAGCTCAGCCATACTAGCATCTATTTCACGCTGTAACTTTTCGTCTTCGCGCTCTAGCTCAATCAGTCTGTCTAAGTCACCTATCTGTAGAGCGTCTTGGCGCTGTTGTTCTCTAGTAAACGCTTCTGCTCCACCACCTAAACCTGTTTGGCCCAAGCCCGATAAGTACGCACGCAGCTTGTCTCGCTGTAAACGCTCGGGGGAAGTGATACCGCTCATGATACCTTTGCGTCGATTGCGCAGTTCTTGGAGCCTACTAGGTGCCATTGCTTCGGCAAGACCGGCAAGGCCGTCACCTTTAGGAGCAGGAGCCTCGGGTTCAACGCCACGGTAAATATCTGACATCATGTCATCTACTTGTTGGTCACTACCCATGTACTGCTCAGCCCTTACTCGGTCTGTATCCACAGCAGGAGGAGGCAGTTCTTCGTCATTAACCATAATCATTTTAGTAATAGCACGCACGTCACCGGGGCTAGCGTCAGGGTAGGCGGCCTCCACAGCCTCAGTGGCCTTTTGTTCTGCCATACGCTCTCGACCAACTGAACCACCGCCGGGCATTACATCCCCTAAGAATTCTGCGGCTGCAAGGCTGCCTTGCTTGAACTTATCGCCAAGAATCTGGAAAGGCTCTCCCAAAAAATCAAAAAGCCCGTAATCTGGGTCAAGACCTAACTCGCGCATTTTATCTTCACTAGTACCACTTTGTATAATACCGCCTTGAGCCATACCACTAGCTTTCTGTTCGTAGGTTTTACCTATGTTGTCGTAGAACTTTTTAAGGATTGCCTTGCTTTCTTCTACATCAAGCCCTGTGTCCATAAGTTTCTGACCCATACGCTGTATAAAGTTAGGGTCTCTGTTTTGTTTTTCTGCTGCTATTTGGTCGCGCACTTGCTGTATTGCTGCTGATCGGTTTCCGTAGGGCACGCCGATTCCGGCCTTAGCCGCTCTTAGTATATCCATACTTTCTTGGGCATTAGTGCCGTAGTTCTTAAGCCCTTGGCCTATGCGTTGGTAAAGATTAGGCTCTGGAGGACCCATAAACCCACCTTCTTGGTAGCCAACAATACCGCCATCAGCCATACCTCGCATATTAGGAGCTGCCTGTGCCGGTAGTCCGCGCGCTTGCATTTCTCGCTGCTTATTAAGTGCGAGTTGTTGACCGCCTTGCATGGCCCGTTGTGCAACTTCATTCCTAGTCATATCAAGGACTTGCTGTTCGCGTTGATCCCTTACAGTATTCATAGGGGGCTGCATCTGCGTCTGCATATTACGCATAGCGGCTTCTTTTTCAGATTTAAGTTTCTGTAACGCAAGCAAGTCCAGCAGACTTTGGCTTTGTGTGTAACGCTGCATTAGTTTCTGAGGGTCAGAGGAATACGTATCCACGCGCTCACTAATTTGAGAATCTATTCCGTAAGCCATCGTATTAGTCCTCTTCCTTTCTGATGCCGAGCAAGTCTAGTATAGTCAGTATCTCTGATGCGCCAGCGCCAAACTTTTGTAGAGCACTAGGGTCTGCGTACTGGGTTGTTGTTTGCTCTATAGGTAAGTTAGATAGCAGTCCTTTTTGAAAATCAACCTGCTTAAACGGATAATCCCGTTCTTCCTTAAACTGTGCGTAGTCTGCGGCAACTCCCTCGCTTTCAATGCCGCGTTGGGCCGCACCACCCAGACGTTGCGCATTAAGTGCCTCTAGTCCGTAGGTTTGCGCTTGACGGGCTGCTTGCATCTGACGATCTTGTTCAGTGTTGAACTGGTTCTGAGCTGCGGTAAAAGCATCTTGGTAGCCCTGACCTGTAATACCAGACATACGATCTAGTAGGCCACGCTGCAATTCAGCTTCTGCAATACCCTGACGAGACCCACCGTAGGCACCTGCTTTACCGTACTGGCTTTGAAGGTTTTGAGCTTGTATTTCTGACTGCCGACGTGCCGCATCGTACTGTGGCTGAAGTGCGCCCTGTAGATAGGGTGTCATGTACTGCTGTAGTACGTTTCCAGAAGCAGGAGTATAGGTCCCCGTTTCCCCGTCCGCAGCTTGTTGTGCAGTAGGAGCTGCGTAGCCCGCCCCAGTAAACGACGTAGGATCGTAGGAGGTTTGAGCCTGAGTAGGCATAGTAAGATTAGCTAGCCCCTGAAATGCTGTGGTTTGCAGTCCAGATTGCCCCGCAGTTAGAGGTCCACCGTATCCCTGAAAAGGCATATTGGACAGCGCCTGCCCCTTGCCTAGCATATTAGTTACATACGGAGCTGCCCACGAAGATAGAGTCTCAGTAGAACCCGTTGATGTACCTATCGGTAAGTCTAATCCGGACATTGTTATTGCCTCACGCTAAGTATTTGTTGGGGTCAATTTGACGCCCTTGTTTGGGGTTGCCAGTGCGGTCTTTACGTACTCGCTCCATCATGCCGTATAATTCTTTGGCCCCAGAGTCGGAGTTGCCGTTACCTAAATGACTCACTACATCGGCAGGGATAACGAACTCCCCATCACTTAGCGCTGCTGGCTGCATGTTGTTGATTGTAGCAGGTATTTGGTCTGCCATACCATCTGTTGGGCCGCCAAGGTAGTACCCGTTTACATTGCCGCCTTGGGCATACCCTTGGGCTTTTAGTGCTGCATTTACGTCTGCTTCGCTAAGGCCGGGGTATCTGTCTTGGTATAGTTCTACGGCTTGGTCTACAGTAAGATCGCCTGAGTTTATCAAGGCCCCAACCTCTTCGTCAGAAAGCCCGGTTAAATAATCGGAGGTCTTCTGCTCATTTATCTTAGCTAGCTCAGCTTCTACGCCTTGCGCGGTTAAGTCCGCAAACTGCTCAGGGTCGGTGTTCCTATAGTAAGAAGCTATCTCTTCCGATTGTGCCCTGCCGGTGTTTAGCAAGTTAGCTATAAGGTCTACTTCCGTAAGCCCTTCGTTCTGTGGAGCTAGGCGCGCTGCCATTTCTGCTGGGGTTTCGTACCCGCCACGCAGTAAGCCTTCTACGACGTCCATACCTTCAACGCCATACTTCCCCGCTACGTTGCCTATGTCCGTTCTTCCTGACGTAATTAGGTCGGCAATAATGTTTTGGTCATCCTTAGATATTCCGCCAACAGTGTTCACACCACTCAAAGTACGGTCGGTTTGTGCGCCTTCTATCGCGCGGCTAAGCACGTCTTCGCCCACCCCAAAAGTACTAGCTAAATAGTCCGTCGCCAGCCCGCTGTCCCCTAGTTGGTTGAGCTGGTCTAGGCTGAGACTTGTTTGCCCTTCGGCTAGTCCTAGGCTATCTAGCAGGGTTGCCCTAGTGTTGTAGTCGCCTAAGTACCGGTTTACATCGTCCGGACTCATATTAAAAAACTCACTAACCTGATCCGCTGTGGTGTAGTCTTGGTTCATAAGGGATGCAACACGACCTATTTCTGTCTCGTCAAACCCGTCGCTGGGGTCAATACCTTGAAACAAAGACTCCGAAGTATAGGTGTAGGGCGACGTGCTTGTGGTAGTTGTGCCACCCGTAGTCGCAGTAGTTCCGCCGGTAGTTGTGCCACCCGTAGCCGCAGTAGTTCCGCCGGTAGTTGTGCCACCCGTAGCCGCAGTAGTTCCGCCGGTAGTTGTGCCACCCGTAGCCGCAGTAGTTCCGGTTGTAGTTCCTGTAGGTGTAGTTGCCGCAGGTGTAGTTGCCGCAGGTGTAGTGCGGGCCGTTGGTATAGTGCCTGTTACTGTAGTTGGTAAGAGTCCTGCTAGTCCCGCCGCTCTTTGCGCCATAGACGTAGCTCTATCCGTAGCGTTTCCGGGCCGTATTTGATACGCAGGGTTTTGCGCGTTAGCTAACGCCAGTTGCATAGCTTGAGTATTTGCTGCGGCTTGAGAACCTGCTATACCGCCTTGGGGTGCATACTGAACATCACTGAAATAACGCTGGCCCCCACTTCCTGCACGTCGATTAGGGTCATAAGTTCCGGGGACTGCACTACGAATTGCTGCCAAGTTAGCTATGTCAAACGCACCGCCAGCACTAGGAGTACCTACGTTTGATTCGTTCGTGTTAGCACCTTGTTGATTGTTTGAAGACGCAGTTAAAGGAGCGGTCTTTAGTTGCTCTAATTCTTCGGGGGTAAAGTCGGTAGTTAAATCTAACCCTCCGAGTCCTCCGGTAACAAAGCTAGGTATCCCTATTAAGTCACCGAATTTTGATATCACCGTATTAAGCGGCTGTTCTGCAAAAATTTGCTCTAGGTTAGGGTTATTAGCTATAAGGTTAGTGATAAACGAAGGTAAACCACTGTCCTCCCCAAATTCTGTCTCTGGTACTACTAAAGGCTGTTCTGCAAAAATCTCTGTTATGTCAGTACCAGTAGGTATCCCGCCAGTAAAAGCAGGTAAAACACTGCCCTCTCCAAATTTTGTCTCCGGCACTACTAAAGGTTGTTCTGCAAAAATCTCTGTTATGTCAGTACCAGTAGGTGTAGCTCCGCCAGTAGAAATAGTACTTCCAGTATTTAACCCAGTAAGGCCCGTGCTGACAGGCTGGGCGGCGAAAATTTCATTTAGGGTCTGGTTGTTAACGGAATACGGACCTTGGTTGGGCACTTCTGCTGCTGCGGCAGTTTTGGGAGACATAGTAGCGCCAGCAGGAGTAACCCCATTTAAATACTGGTCAACAAAAGCTTGCCTAGCTACTACTCCGCCCGGCCCTGCGGCCAACTGATTTAAGTAATTGCTTTGTTCTGTTTGAGATAAATTAGCAAATTGGGCGGCAGCTTGTGCTTGGTTCATCGTGGGGCGAGTCACGCCGTCTTTTGTAAGTAACCCCGCTTTTTGGCCTGAACCGGAAGTGGCACCTGCATTTCCTGAACCCGACCCAGTACCGCCCCAAGATGAAACACTAGAGCTAGCCACGTCTTTTCTTACGCCTTCTAAAAATTCAGGTCCGCTTGCGCCGTATCCTGCTATTGCCATTCCACCCATAATATTAGTCCTACTCTACGGTGTCGGTAGCGTTTCTGGCAACGCTGACACAAAAATTACTGTTAATAAAGTGGACGGCACGGCAGGGCGGGGGCTAGCAGCCGCCACATAGTCTATTGTTATGCCTGTATCGTCTGTTGCCCACATAATTTCTATATACTGCCCTGCTGTTAAGTCTATGGTAAAACTGTATTCAAAGTCATCTACCCCACCAGACCCCGCCACGACGTGCATTCTACCAGTATTCGCTATGTCTACACCGCTTCTGCGCACCCAGAAGGACAGCTCTTTGGAGCTAGCATTAGTACTGGTCAACTCTACCGAAAGTTCAAAGTTATAAACCCCTGAGTAAAGTGGAGTTATTCTCGTCTTCGGCGTTCCTGTTATGCTTATGGCCTCGCCTAAATACGTGTTCTCAAACTGCAAGGCGTAGGCTGTGTTTATGGCACTGGCATTCTGGTCTGTAGTAGAAAAGAACTTAGCGTTCGGGGACTCTACAAACCGCCCACCCTGCTCTCCAAATACGTTGTTAACCGCGTTAGCTAGCAGGTTAAAGAACAGGCGCAGAATGTTGTTCAGGTCGTCCAGATACTGCTTAAGCGGTCCCGGCTTAGGTATAGGCAGCGCGGGCGCTTGAACCTTCTGTACGAGCCTTTCTTGTGCCACTATCCCCTCCTACCGTCAGGGCGCATATCCAGTCGTGGTATACCTAGTTTCCAAGCCACACCCAGCTCAGTGGACTCAATCTTAAACGCCATCTGCCTGCCGCGTACTCGCACAAAGACCTGCCCTGTAAATTGCTCGATAGGCACTGTGGCTGAACGAGTTACCGTAGCACTGCTGTTACCGCCTTCCGATAGGGGGTTGTTATACCCAGAACCAGAGTTCTCCATAGGAGATAAAGTCATCTCAGCGGCGGGGCTATCAGCCGTAGAACCCTCAAACGTTACGTCAGGTAACATTCTATTAACAAACATAAACTTATCGCCGTCGTCCAAGTCGAACTCAGAGGATATTAGCGTAGCTGTAATGGCACTTGGCGTAGTGTTTTCTTGGTTGTCGTAGCCCACTTCGTGGTTGACCAAGTTGTTGCTGTACGTAGCCGCCATAGGATTTTCCCGTAGGTCAGCGTCGATCCAAGCACTGCGTGAAAGCGTGCCGTAGTACCAAATGTCTTGTAGGTAGTTGTACACCACGTAGCGGTCGTTCTGAGTAGACTCAGCAGAGCAATAGAACCACCAAATCTCATCGAACCTCTCGTTAGTACCTGCAACAACTTGAGCGTACTGAGAGAAGTTGAAGTCGTTAAACACATAGCTTCTAACCGAGCAAGGCAGTGTCTTAACCGTACCGTCGTAGCTGTAGAACTTATCTGTGCCCATCCAGTAAGCAATGTTGCCTGAGTAAACCGCAGCGTTGGTGCTTGCTATCGTAATGTTGTCGCCTAGTAATTGCGCACCCCACACCTCTGGAGCACCTAGATACTGCAAGCCATAGACGGCCGTATCGGTCCAAATCAGTACTTCCTGACGTGCTTGGATGGCAGTAACAATCTCACTACCGCGTGACAGGCGTAGGCTACCGGCTTGGTTAGTAGCGGCAGGGGTCCAGTTAGCTACGTCTTCTTGGTCAGACCAACGGATAAGCATAGGGTCAAGCGTGCTAGTACCCAGATCGTTCGCACCAAAGCAAAACGCAAACCGGAAGATGTCCGATACAAACGCCTTGTTAACTATAGTGGGGACATCTGACGCCCCAGAAAGTGAGGTCACGTACACAGCACGGGTAGTTACCGCGTTGCTTGCATCCCAGTAGAAAAGCTCACCGCCACGGTAGGTAAAGAACAAGTCCTCACCAAAGTTAGCCTGACTCCAAAGCCGTATAGGAGCAAATGTAGAACCGCTGTTACCCCATGTATTCGCCCCCCAAGTACCCGCACTCCACCCAGTAAAAGGCACTGCAATCTCACTACCAGTATTTATTTGGTAAGTCGCAGTAACAGTACCGCCACCCGTGGCGCTAGACGATGCGTTAGTAGTAGAGGTTATGTTGTAGGTATCTTCGCTTAAAAAGTTTATCTGAAACTCACCATTTAAGGTAAGCCCCCCAACCGCAGCAGCGCCGCTAAACGTAACAAAGTCTCCCTGAAGCGCACCGTGGGCAACATCAGTAACAAGAACCGTTGCAGAGCCTGAAGTAGTAGTAAACGGGTTAGTCAGAGTAGCCGTGGCACGGATAGGAGTAATGTCGAAATACTCACCACCACGCTCAATGTAGTACTTGAGGTTAGTGCCAACCGAGACGAGGTTTTGCCCTTGGAGGGTGACCCAGTTGAGCATAGAGCGGCAGATGCCAAGAAAAGTAGCACTCGACAGGCGCACCCACCCACCGATCTTCTGAGGCATACCCCGTCTGAAACGCACTTTGTTGGTCTCATACCAACCGCCTTCGGCAGCGTAGCGGGTATTCTCGCGGTCAACTCCGGGCTTGAACTGTAGTTTCTGTAGCGGCATTTCTTAACCTCATTATAGGTACTCACCCATCTCGATCATGTACGCGAGTTCGGTTGAGCGTCCCTTAACATCCCGACTCCACTTGGAATCTAAAAACTCTAAAGATGCGGTTTTGTAGTCTGCTGCGTCCATAGCAGCTAATGCGCGCCTGAAACCACGAAGTCGAGTGGCACCAAGGTTAAATCCGATGTCTATAATAGCATCTTTTCGTACGTCATCAAGGTTCTTAAACCACGGATATTCCGAAGAAAGTTCCTTAATAACGCGTACTATGTCGTTCTCTAGTAGGTAATCGACTTCATCGTCTGACAGCCCTAAACCGGACTTAGAGATATTTCTGCCCACGCCTATAGTTTCGTATCCGGCAGAACAACGGTAGACGTGGCTTTCTACACCCTCATGCCGTTTCAACATCTCAAGTAACTTTTCGGTCATAGCTGTTTCAACAATAGTATCAGTTGCGCAAAGTCGTACAGACTAACCAGCGCTTTTGGTTACGCCGTCAGCGGCGTTTTCCTCGACTTCTTCTTCAGCTACTATGTCGTCTATCGTGTCACAAACATCTTCTACTACAGCACCTGTAGTCATTGTAAGCGCGCCACGGCCTACTGCTCGAATGCCTTTGTACATACCTGAGCAATAAATCTCTTTGTTTTGGATAACTTGCTCTACAGAGGCGCACGACGCCATAAGCAGGGCTACACTAAATATCAACGCCAGTTTTGCCATTTTTCTGGTCCTCTAGGAACTTAGTTAAGCGGGCTTTATACCCGTCCATAAAGTGGTCTGAAACACGGTCTTTAACGCCACGGTCTTTCTTACGCAAGTACTTAGACGGGTTTATGTAGTCCACGCCGCCGTTGGAGAAGTACAGCATCTCTTGGGACTTGCTCGGCCCGTAGCACAAACGGGGTACACGAGCGACTGCATCACTGCCGTTTACCACAGAAATCTGGTCGTCGAGCGTAAGCGGCTTTTTAAACCCCTTGAAGAACGTGTTTGGTTTACCAAAAGTAATGACGCTCAAGTTATCGTGCTTACCGTTTAACTTAGCAGCGGACAGTTCCGCTAGTGCCCCACCGAGGCTATGCCCACAGATTAGTGTGCGCTTCTTATAGTCTATGTGCTCTTCGATCTCACTCCAGACAGACTTATGCGCCGCTACAAACCCGCCGTGGCAGAGCCTACCGGCATACGGCAAGGGCACAGGGAACAAGTTAAACGCCCAGTCCCCCACCTGCTGAGTACCACGGAACACAATGATGTCTATGGTTTTGCGCTTAACAACAAACGCCGTAGTCGAGGTCAGCCCACACTCGATCTTGATCGCATCTTTGTTCTTGTCGTTGTAAGCCTTCATAGCCCACGAGCAGGCCATTGTTAGCAGGACGGGATCAAGTTTCATTTGTCAGCCTTGCTCTCAAGTCGCTTGAAGATAGCACCAAGCATCTCTTTGATTTCTCGTATGTCTTCGCGGTAGTCGTCTTTAGTGACGTACTGCATGGGTATGGCTTTCATATCTGCGTCAATACGATCCAGCAGTGCAAATACTCTATTGACTAACCAACCGACAACAAATCCTGCTACTGCTATCGTTACATTGAACATCACTTGATAATCCATCACACTACCCTACTGTTACAGCCGCCATAAAAATTGCAGAACCCGCACATATCGCCAAAGCGACCAAGGCGATGACTAAGTTCTTTATCTCACGTTGTCGTTGCAGCTTCTCGCGTTGTATCTTCAAAAGCTCACGTTGAGCCGCAGCTCTTCGGTCACGCTCTGCTGATCTCACTCTAAGCATTTTTTGATAAAGCGGAGTCTTGCCCTGTGCCATGAACATTTTCTTGATTTTTGCCTCATACTCATCACAGGCAATCTCGGCTTGTATCACTTTTAGTGCGTAGGACTCTACGGATTCTTCCCCGTAGGCCCCGTTTGGCTTTCGCCTGTGCTCTTCTTTCGCTTCTTGGACTTTCTCTTTGGCGTCGTAGAAATCGCCAAGTTGATCCATTAGGCCACTGGCCTGCTGACCTGTATCAATCGCAGACTGTATCAAATCGAAGGCTTTCTTAGCCGCCCCTAATGCTAATCCAATCTCAATCATTACTTACTACTCACTTAGTTGTACACTGCGTATGCCTTTTCCCAAAGCTCGAAGTCGTGGGCGTATGTGTCTAGTATATCTTGCTTTCTGTCCGGTGTAAGCTCTGCTAGAAACACGTCTAGTTTGTTGTCGGGGTTCTTCCGCATTTCGATTCGCCCGTCTACGCTACCACCTCTTTCGAGTATGTACTTACTAACATGCTCATGTAGGTTTTCGGTGTTAAACAGTTCCGCGTGGTCAGGAAAGTAGGAAGATTGGGGTTTTACGCTGTACTGTATCGGAGCGATATCCCAGTTGTTTTTTATGTAGTCCCAGTATGAGTTTGGGTTACCGTAGTTAGTGGCACTATGTATTGTACCGCGGGTCATAAGCCCGTTGTTGTCCGCTATAGTTACTGCGCGACGAACTTTTATGTAGTAAAACAAGGAGGCTAGCCACTCTAAAGGGTTGCGGATACCGCCAACACAGGGCATGTCTGCTTGTACCGCTCCTTTGGCCCGTAAGTCATCGAAAGTACGGTGTACGTCTTTTAGGCTGTTCGGGCCATACAAAGTTTGTGGCAGTTGAGAGTAGTCTAGCCCGTGCTTTTTGTCATAGGCTTCAAACTCTTCCCAAGTAGAGAACGGTCCTTCGATACTATAGGTGTCTTTCTCGGGGTCTATAAGGCCCGATTTAAAAAAGTAGAAAACAAGCGAAGTCGAACCCGTTTTAGGGGCGCGTATTACGGAAAAGTTGTTTGAGTATGAAATAATCATGGGGTAATTACCACCGTATCTGTGTCGCTAAAAAATAACATTTGACCTTCGCATACTATGTTCCAATCAGGGCCTTCTTGCTCGCTACGCGACGGGACTTCTATAATAACGTGCCTAGCTAACCACTCTGTGTTGCCTTGGAGTACGCGCCAAACATGTTCCTCTGTTCCTCTGCCCGGGTGCCCCCTGCCTTTATTAAACCTTATGCGGTATTTAGACATTAGGGCGCATAGGGAACTTGGGGTCGCAATCAAAGTCCGGGCACCGACAAACCGCGTCTAAAACTAGTAGGTAGTCGCCCCAAGCCATCTTTTCACCAACGGTTATTGCATGGTTACTAAGCGCTGCGTTGGCAACATCTTTTTCTGCTTGTACTCGGGCTATAATTTCGGCTTTTCTTAACGTCTCTTGCTCAGCATCTACAAGCTCAACCCAACCCTGATCGACATACGCCGGGCCAACCCACGACAAATCGCCTATCTTTTCTAAAAACCCATGCAAGCCAAAGATTGGACCCCAGTTATTTGGAAGAGGTCCGGCTTCGCTTAGTGCTTCGTTTGTTGACAGCTTTCTTAGTTGCCACATTTTCTTGCTCCTTATGTTCTACTTTTTGCCGCCCTGCTTGTTCGTCTGGGTGGGGCATGTTAGCCCCGTTGTTGAGGTATTCTTGTTCGTCATACTTAGGAAACGGAGAAAACCCTACTCCCGGCATGTGCTGAACACCTCTAGCATGCGCTAGCTCCTCCGGGGTGACTTTCCAATCACGCCAAGCTCCAAAATCTTGCCTAGGTACAAGCTGTAAGTGGCACCCAACATTAGCAGAAAGTTGGTGTATCAACTCTATTATTTCTACAGGCTGATATGTATTCCACAAAAATCTTCCCGACGCACTGCGCATCGTTATTTCTGTAGTGCCACCCCCGGCCGTACCGACGGTTATAGACTGCGCGCGCGTGTCATTAGCTTCAAGAACTTCGAGTTGCCGCAGTTTATTTCGTCTATCTAGCTCTTTTTTTAGCTCTTTGTCGTTCATGCTATTGAGTATTCCATGATATAGTCAGTGTAGCCCCGCTATCTATTACAACGGGGTAACATCCAGTATTAACTGCTACGCAATTTGCAGTTGTCGGGTTGCCTGCATTACCGGGGTTGGCTGAGCCGCCCGAAGATGCGGGATTTCCGGCCCCGCCTCCTCCAGCGCCGGGAGCGCCGAAAGCGTTCAGTTTCGAACCTCCACCGCCCCCGCCACCTGCGGCACCCGCAACAGATCCGTTTTGTCCGACACCCGCCGGGGTCGGGGGAAATCCGAAAAACCCCTGATATACTGCACCGTCACCCCCGGTACCACCTCCGGGAGACCCCCCCAGACCGCGATCCCAAGGGCTGCCACCTAGCGGGCTAGAACCTGCGGTGAAACCATTATTACCACCCGAACCCGCACCCCCGCCGCCACCACCGCCGCGGCTCAGGGGTGACGGTACAACAGGACAATTGCAAAGGGTAAAGCTTCCTTGGCCTCCGGCACCCCCAAAGCCCGAACCCCCGCCGCCGGGCATAGTGCCGCCGTTACCAACGGGGAAACAAGGCGCCGGGCTTCCGGCATTCCCGGGATTCCCGGCAGTTCCTCCGGCACCTCCGGTGCCTCCGGTGCCCGCTACCCCACCGGGGAAAGACAAACCAAATACCGTAGATGCAACGCCGTTATTTCCGGGATTCCCGGGATTTCCGGCAGTTCCCCCCGCAGTTGCGGAGCCACCGGCAGCCCCGTTGAGGGAGTTAGTGTTGTCGCCGGGACTTCCTCCAGAGCCACCACTACCGCCAGTTCCCCGCACACCCGGGCTTCCGTCATTTCCGGGATTTCCGGGGGACCCTCTTCCCGTTACTGAAACTCTTTCGAGTCCTTCAGGCACAACAAAAGTACCGGGATTCGAAAACTCTTGACTGCCCGCTTGAACAATTGGCTTGCCACCAAATAAACCTACTTTGCTAGTTCCTATAGGCATAATTAACTCCTACGCGCGGGAGAATCTAAACCTAGAGCCTCTCGCCTATCAAATTTATATTCGGCGTGTGGGCCGTTTTTGTCTACATAATGCAACATAAACTGTACATTTATCTGGCTCTCGGGTAATTTTCTGCGCCAATGAGTCGCCTCGCAACCTTTGTAAATAACCGCATCGCCCGGATTTAGCATGCACTTTACCGGGTCATTATTTTCGTATTGCATCCAAATGGGCCAAATATCACCAGTGCAAGCCACATTTATAGTAACGCTTATTTCGCAAGAAGGCCTATCTGTATGGGGCCTAAGCTCTTCTCCTTCTTGATATGCCCGACTAAAAGAGTAGGTCGGCTCCAACTCAAGCCCCGTTTTCTCCTCTATAGCAGGCTTACACTGTTTTAGCATAACCTCTATTAAAGGGTCGGCGTAGTACCCGAATTTACTGGAGTCGTTAGGTTTTAAATTATCTTTAGCTTTCCATTCCCCGCGATTTATTTTGTTTTCAAAATACTGAGATATGGTTTGTATTGTTTGAGCGTCGATCAAATTCTTTACTTTGCAGTGCCCGGCGTTTTGAAAGCTATTCATGGTAGAACCACCCAGTAACAATATACTTTTCGTTGTCCCCGTAGACAGGGTTGCCTCTATGGGCGTGAGTAAACGCTGCGGGCCATAACACCATTGTATTCTCAACAGGGTTTAGTCTCCGCTGTTGGTATAAAAACTCTGTTTCTCCGTTGGCTTCTGTAGGGAGCGTATTTAAATAAAGCATATAAACTAACCCGCGGCGAGCTTGATCATCGTTACCTTTCTCACCGTGCCAAACATGATAGCCGCCCCCACTAGAGGTCTTTTGCATCTTCATGTTGTTGCAATTTATCCTTGTGTCTTTTATAACGGAGAACTGGTTACCGTACTCTTCAAAACACGCTTGCAAACCGTCGAAAAACAGGTCCACAGTGTTTTTGTCTTGGAACGGTTCAAAGTTTATATTCTTGCCATTAGAAAAAATCTGGTAGTCGTTTTTGACGTGTTTAGCAGCTCCTTCTCCGTTCTGACGGTCAGTGCCTGCGCCAAGAGCTTGGTTACGGTCAAACTCTGCTATAAGATGTTGGCAAAACTCATCTGGGTAAACATCCGAAAATACGCCAATGAAGTCTTTATACTCTGTTTTCATTTAAACGGTGGCCCCGCTACCCATGTTACTAATGTTTGTCTTGTTCCTTTGGTTACAGGAGTTACTTGGTGCAATGTCCACGCAGGAAATACTGTTATAAGCCCTCGTTTCTTTTGCATGCTTTTAGGCTCTTTGCTAGTCAGTATTTGCAATTCTCCACCTTCGTACTCACTGGGGTCGGATAACTGTAAAACCATAGAAAGTTTACGTGATATACCGGAAGCGCCAAAGTCCTGATGCCAAACATAAGTTCCTTGCCGTGCCTCGTGGTAGTTGGTTAACTGTATAGACTCACCAAACCCGGTAAGCTCGAACCCAAAATGTTCAGCGTTTAAACTTGCCGCAACGTGCGCCAACCGCTCAAAAACCCACGCGCATTCGGGGTCTTTATTTAGCCAATTAAGCTCGGAGCGTCTTACATTACCGTTAACCTCTCCACTTTTTCCACCCCCTATCTTGGCCGATTCTGTGGCTTCTTTAGCTTTCTGTTGTAGCCAATTAAGCTGTCCTTCAGTAAAAGCGTCATCCCACCACGCAAAAGTCTCTACCTTCCTAGTATGGGGCGTCAGCAAATGCTGCATTAAATAAACCTTTTTCTTTGCGACAAAATAAAGTGGATAAACTTTGTCGGGTCGTTAGATTGGTTCGGCGTTATCATGTGCGGAAGCCATGAGTTAAATAGCATCATCGTCCCCGCTTGCACGTTGTTAAAGTGTATCTGAGGCGTAGCCATTGTAACTTGATCGCTAGGCGATGCCCACAGGTCGGCCATACGTTTGCCCGGTCTTGGGTCATCAAATATAGGGTACGACCCGCCTTCCGGCACTTCTAAGAAGTAAAAACCCGATATTTGGCTATTCCCGTGTACGTGCATAATGTTGCTGCCCGTACACGCAAACTCTTGGCCCCACATCCCAGACACGTAAAACTCGTACTCGTCTGTTAAATAACCCTGATCCTTTAAAATACTAACGCCCTTATCTCGAAAGTAAGACGCTAAGTACCCAAGGTCAGGGTCATTTGCCATGTGCGTAGTCTGTTTAACTACCGATGGCTCCATTTGTTCGTAGTATTTCTGGGTATGCTTTAGCGTTTCTCCCGCCCACTCTGGCCGCTCTTCACGGTATATAGGCGTTGAGAAATGCGCATACGCTTCCATTAACTATTTACAAATGAAGTCAAGTCTGTAGCTAAAGAAGTTACGGCACTGGCTGTAATGTCAGTAGCGTCAACCGCAGCTTGAGTACGACGGTTTTCGACTAATACTTCTTTAGCCATGCGTACCATTTCTAGCTTAACTCGCTTTGCTTCTGCCGCGGCTTGATTGGCGGCGCGGTTATTTTCTGTAGCATTTTGCATATCTACTTGCGCTTGAATTTCTGGTGTTAGTGCCATGTTAGTAGCCTCCTCGGCTGTCTTAAATTAAGAGAAGTTTTTAGCGGGCAACGTGACATACCACGTTGTACCGTTATCTGGAGAAAAGAAAAACCAAATGTCTGTATCGTTAGCGCCCGTAGAGCGACTAACTGAACCGCCCGGATACTTAAATGTTCCGCCTGCAAAAGCCACGGTTCTGGACGCTGTAGCGTCGTTAGTAAGCACCAAAGTAAACGAAGTAGCTCGGTTAGCCGTGCTGTTAGGCGTAGCCAGTGTAAACGTGCAGTTACCTGTAAGGGTCGCAGTAAATACGTTACCCTCATTACAGTTAATTGTTTTGGCTGCTCCAGTGTTACCCAAAGCAGTTACTTCGTCAGAGAACGCACCGGCAAAGAACGTATTAGAATCCATTGAGATTACAGTAGCCGCACTAGCGTTTTGGATGCCGGTGGTGATCTTAGGGGTAGTAAGTGCGGGGCTTACGTTAAGAACGGTAGCGCCTGTACCCGTAGAAGTAGTAACACCCGTGCCGCCGTTGGCGACAGCAAGGGTTCCCGCCGTAGTAATTGTTCCAGACCCTGTAATTGGCCCGCCGCTGTAAGTAAGGCCTGTTGATCCTCCTGCCATTTGAACAGAAGTAACCGATCCGCCTGTTTCAGTTGGGTTAGCATTAAGAACCGCAGCTCCTGCGCCCGCGCCGTCTGTAACGATCATTACCTTGGAGCCGCTAGCCACGTTAACCGTAGCGCCAGAACCCTGCTTGATTGTGATGATCTGACTGCCTGTAGTGGCGTTCTCAATCAACCACACTTTAGAAACAGTGTTTGGACCAAGCGTCACCTCACGAGTAGCCGTAAGAGAACCCGCCGAAGTAATCTTTAGGTAGAACCCGCGAGTCGCGTCTGCCGTAGCGTCAGGCATAGTGAAGGTCTGGTTAGCATCAGCAGAAAGTTGCTTAGTGCCGTAGCTAAAACCGTCGGTAATTAGCTCAAGGTTAGTATTGGTACTAGTACCCCAAGTGCCGTCTTCATCGCCGGTTGTAATTTCTTTTAACCGGAGGTTATTTACATAAGTAGCCATCGTCTTTCTCCAGTCTTAAACTAGTGTGCTGCCACCAGCAGCAGGGATTGTGGTCGCGTAAATTGTTGTATTCTGACGCAAATTTAGTGGCTCACCACAATCAGAACAAGTATCGGCGGTTAGCTCTGCTTCGTCAAGATCGTATCCGCAGTTACCACATACCACTTCAATTTCGTGTTTCGGGTCTATTGCGCTACCAAGTGTTTTTGCTTCGTTTGTTGTTTTCATGCTGCTATCTCCGTCCAATTAGGGTTACCGCCCGGAACTATTTCGCCCCATACGAGCACTTTTGCGACTTGTCCTGTAGCTTGTACTCCTGTGACGGATACTATACCCGCGCCATTTTCAGAAGTTTGACCAAGTATTACTGTGCCCGTAACGCTAGTCACGTTAACTGCTTGGATTAAGTCTACCGTAACACTGCCTAGTGCCGACGTTGCTTGCAGGCCAGTCTCGGGGATTATAGCATCTGCTGTAACGCTTACTGTGCCTAGAGCTGTGGTGCCTTGGACTCCAACGAGGTTTACCCCCGCACCTTGCTGGACATTAGCCGAACCTAAAGCGGTTGTGCCTTCAACACCAGTAACAGAAACATCCGCAGCAGCACTTGCCACCGAAGTTCCGAGTGCCGACGTTGCTGAAACCCCAGTGACCGAGAATACAGCGGTGCCCGTAACTGTCGGGTTACCAACCTCACCCGTAGCGGCGTTACCTAAGACTAAGCCGCTCTTGTCGCCTTCTACGGCGGTATTGCCCAGTGTAAAACTAGCGGCAACCCCCGTAACGGCTACATTCGTCGCAAAGCCTTCAATTACGGTTACGGAACCAACTTCACCTGTAGCAATCGGCAGGGCATTACCTTCGCCCCACGAATCTGTACCCCAAGTGCTAAATCCCCAACCGGAGAGTGGGACCGTAACGTCAGCCATCTACTAGGCAATCCGAATGATCGCGTTGCTTGCATCAGCAGCAGGGAAGACAATAGTAAAGTCACCCGCGGTCGAAGTCTTATCCGCACCAAAGTCTAGTACCGCTACCGCAGGGTTAGTACCGCCGTTAGCCAAGTATATAAGCGCGCCACGAGCAGTAATTGTTGCAGTAGAAAACGTCAGGTCGGCAAAGTCCAAGAACGCAGTAGTGCCGCTCGAAGCAGGGTTAGCGGAGATAGTCAGCGTGCCGCCGCCTGCGCTGTAGCCTGTGCCTGAGACTTCGTTTGTCGCTGAATACGCAGTAGTAGTTGCGCCTAGCGTAGCTGAGCTAGTGTACAAAGCCAGCTTAAAGACCTGTGACGTGCCCGAAGCAAAGTCAAAGTCTCCACCAAGGATTTGAACTTTGAATGATGTTGCCATAGCTTGTGAAATAGCCATTTGTGTTTCCTCTTAAATTAACGCGGTTCTATTCTAAGTTGACCAGAGCGGTACATATCTTCCCGCATCTTTCCGTCGCCCAAGTTCTTTAATAACGCCATAGCGTCTACGTACATCTTCTGGTACAAGGCTACCATATCTGGTTCGCCCTTAATAAAACGTATTGCTTCAACTAAAGCGCCGTTAAGCAGGGCAGAATCAAACTCATCGCCAAGCCACGTAGTACCCGCAGTAACAATAGTCTCGGGGTAGTAGCCGTAATGTAACTCTACTTCATACGCTGCATTAGGCGTTGGGCCTATGATAAACGCGGTGTCGTCAAAAATTCCGTAGTGTACGGGCGTACCTGTACTTGTTGGTCCGGGGTACGCCTCACGAATAAAGTTAACGTCTTTATTTAGTAAGTATGTGTAGTTGCCCTGCGCATCAATAACCGCCAAAGAGAACGTGTACAAGAAGTCTGTAGGGTAAATTAAATACTTATTACCAATAGTTAAGCTGCCTGTCTGGTTTCGACGCAGCGCAGGAATCTGAACAGTGTTATATATCTTCTGCTCGGCCTGTTCAGTAAACATAGCAAGCTGGGCATCCGTAAACGACTGCTCGCAAATGTCCTCAATGTTTGTCTTAAGCTCGGTGTAATTCACCTGCTACTCCTTAAGCCATTGGGCCTCGGGCCATAGTGCCCTTAGTAGCTGCACCTACGCCGCGAACCTTAACACCGCTAGTCTTCATGTCTTTAGGCGGCTGGTTGCAAGTATCTACTTTGTACATTGTAGGCTCATTCGGGAACTCGATGACCTTGGGTACTTTTACGTTTGATCGTGACTTCATTTTCATTTCTGTCTCCTAGGTTGTAGTGACCGTTACTTGTCCTACGACGCCTGTCCCTTCCAAATTGTCTGGTGTAAGTCCAAAAGGATCGTTTAGCCCTACTGGGTCCCAACCCCACTGTATGTCTCTGCTTGCTACTAATTCTGCTGAGTCCGGTCTCGGGTCACGTATAGCTTGTGGATCATCTACCGGAAACTCACCTAGCATAAGCTGCGGTTGGTCTGGGTTCCAACACTCTGGGCAAGCCTTAATGTTAGTTTTATTTCCCTTAACAATCAGCTCTTTAAGCTGCGATAACCTGTATTGAAACCCACATACGTCGCATATTGCTAACGCTTTTTGTCCCGAGGCGTATTTATAGCTCATAAGTCTACCTTATGCTGCTTATACGGGGCACCAAGCTAAGCGTTGCTTTCTCCCTGTCTTCACCCGCTGCTAGCTCAAACTGACGCTCGTACTCGGCCTGTAGCATAGGAATACGAGGCATCAATTCAGGGTCTTTTTGAGCTATATAATATGCAAGCCCTGCAACGAGGCAGGGCAAGAAACGGAAGTTAACGTCGGCGGTATTAACCCCTGTCCCAGAATCTTGTATACGGCGCATCCGCCAGTACTTAAGTATGTAAAACGGTGCAAGTGCAGTACCTTGGTCTGGTACAGGCCACACAGTAACCGAAGGGTTAGCTTGCCCACGGTCTACATAAAGCTGTATAGGGCGACCTTGGCTTAGCTTGTTGGGGATGCTTGAGTAGGTAGAGACACTGATACGCGTGATGTTTAGATCAGACTGAGTAGTTACACTACCATCGCCTGTGCGTACAACGTGCTCTAAAAGGTCTATTGTGTCGGCGGGCAGGTCGTATGTGGCTGTGCCTGTTACGAGGTTTGTTGTACCTTCCTCGATAGTCCACATGTTTATACCACGGTTCTGCCACTCAATAGTCAACAGATTCATAGACCTACGAGCAGTGCGCAGGTCGTAACCAGAACGCATTTCTCTACCGGCACGCTCCCACGCTTCTTCCGCAATCTCGGTGAAGTCCATGTTGAATGTAGCTGTGCCAGATGTAGCCATTATTTACCCCAACTTTCCCGCGCTTTCTTCTGCGCAGTTTTAGATAAATCTTTGTAATGAAATAACTTTGCGGACTTAGCTGACATCGTTTTGCCTGTCATTACAGTCCCGTCGGGGTGTTTGTGCGTGCCCCCTCGGTGCGTTTTACCGTCTTTAAAGTAGTGGTTTACGCCCTTAGCCATTATTTCTTCTTCCTTTTAAGCGATGCTACACGCTTAGGTTTACCTGCCGGTTGCCCTAGGCGCTTCTTCTGCGCTATACGGGACTTCTTCTCTGCCGCTGTCATCTCACCAGAGGTCTTAGGCGTTTTACTAGAGACCCGCTTTGTGGGTCTACAGTACGGGGTTCCCCGCTTATCGCCCTTTTTACGTCCACAAGCCTTGCCTGTCTTGACGTCTTTCCAGTCCTCTTTGAACCACCGCTTTAGGGCTTTGCCCTTCTCGGTTTTACGAACGGCCACTGGCTTTCTTCTTTCTGCACTTGGCTATAGCACCCGAGGCGTACGCAGAAGGGAAGACTTTGTACGATGCCTTCACCTTGCGGTAGCAGTCGTCTTTGACCGTGCCGCCTTTCTTAAACGTAACGGGCTTCATTTTGCCCATGCCTCTGCACTTCATCATCGCATTGTGCCCTTAGTTCGACCTCGGATAGCACAGCCGTCACCAACACAGCCACCTTTTTTTAGACCTTGTACTTCTTTGCCGCCCATTTCTACTCTAAAACTAGGATCATCTAGCTTACTACCCAGCTCATCTCGGAGCATGTTTCGCATCGCCAATTCTTCTTGCTTAGCTTTTAAACGCCTAAGCGCTGTAGCAGACTTAGGAGACGTGCGTTCAAGCGCAGTTTCTGGAGGCGCTTTTTTCATTGGGGTGGCTTTGCCACCAGCTTTGTACTTCATGACTTTGCCGCCCATGTTCATCTTGCCTTTGCCGTCAGCTGCGTAGAACGGGACTTTCTTACCGCCCTTCTCTACCATTTCCAGCTTGCCACCCATGTTGTACCGCTTTGTTTTACAACCTGCCATGATGTTCTCCTAGCGAGTCTTAAAATACATAGTAATTTCAAAGCCTAACCGTACATTTTCGTATGAAGGTTTAGTCCACATAACAGTCTCCTACCACTTAACCTTATCAGCCCAGTAGGCTGCGCTCATTTTGCCTTTGGCGATATTCTTGCCGTGACGAGCCTTAAACGACTTGCGCTTAGCTTTCATCTTGGCAGACTCGCCAGCTTTGGGTTTGCCAGCAGTGCTTGCGCCTTTCTCGCCAAAACGAATTATCTTCTCCTTCCCGTTCTCACAAGCCTTCACAATGTGGGACTTCTTAGCATGGGACGGAGTTCGTCTTGGCTTATTACAAGCCATTGCTTTCTTATCTACTTGCTTAGCCATATTGCTTGTTCACAGTAAATATAAAGGTATAGGTATCCCCAGCAGTTGGAGCTACTGTAGTTGCTACTATGTCGCCAGTTTTACCAGCTCCAGCGTTGTTGGGAATTCCGCTAAAGGCAGTGAAGTCGTACTCCTCTGTCCAGTTTACTGGTAGGTCAAAGATAAGAACGTTAGCATTTGCCTTCCATTCTAGTTTGACCCCTACTCCAACACCTACGTACACAAGCTTTGCCAAAACAGCGCCAGTACAGGCTCTACGGCTTACCGGATCAACCGATAATGTAGAGACATCAACCATTGTGCTAGTTACTACGTCGGTATTTCCTACAACCGCAGTAACCTTAATGATCGCCTGCTTGCTGCCATCTTGGATTATTTGAGTCGATACTGTATCAGCCATGAGTTAGCTCCTTATGAAAGAGCAGCGCCCGTAGCAGTAACCCAAGCAGCGCCTGTGTTAATTACTAGACAAAACTCGTTATTGCCTGCGCCATTATCGCTGACGATGTACACCGTACCAGCGGAAACAGAAGCAAAAGCGGGAAGATTAGCCGTAGTTACAATAGGAAAATCAAAACCATTTGTAGAAACGACGGGACCTGAAAAGGTAGTTGTAGCCATTTTGAAACCTCACATGCGAGTTATGGGGCATATCTGTCTGCATGTCGTCAGCCGGAAGCTGTCAGATACACCGGTTAGTTCCGGATTTAGGTAAGTATATAACACTTATTTGTCTAACGCACAAATAAAAAAGACCCGTCTGTGGGGACGGGCCAACTTCTCAAGGGATAGGAACGTACTGTCGGGTAAGTTCCACCTACAAATTACCCCTATCGGGACCGTAAATCAACTTAATAGGTGATTATGGATGTTTTTTACCCACCAAATAAACATTTCTTCGCCTAGAGTGTGCTTCATAATATTTACTCTAGCCGCCGCTAGTTGCACGTTCTCGCGGGAATAAGGGCCTTGAGGGTTTACCCGATCTATCGACGCGTTAAGGTCTTTCTGCTTACCGTCTCCAAGAGCACCGTCTCGGTGGTGGGTCATGAGTACGCCAGACAGAGCACATCGCCCGTCTTGGGTTTCCCACATCTGGCACAGTTCTTCATGGGTAAGAGAAAACTCTATGCCTTGTTTGCGGCGTTGGGACTTAAGTTGGACGTATACAATTTTTAGGTACGCTTCAGGTGTAGCAGAGGTTTTCTTTGCTCGTTGGGCTAACACGCAATCACGGCATACCCCACGATAATTGCCGTCTTTAAATAGCTCAAACTGAGTAGTCTTGCGGATTTTATTGCACGATGTACATAACCGTGACTTAGCCGGTTCTGTGGTTTTGGGTGGCTGTCTAGGCATAACTCATTATTACCTATAAAAGAAAAGGGGGCCGAAGCCCCCAATCCTAACACCGTTTGCTTATTAAGCGCCCGGTGAACCGAAGATACCCAGTGGGTCAGATACGCCGAAGCTGTATCGCTCACGAGCCTTATAACGGCTGTTGCCTGTGTCGAAGTCTGCGTCCATGCTAGTGCTCATAGGTGAGCGGACGAAGTGCTTCAGGCCGTTGGGGATGTCAGTCATCAAGAACCAAGCATTGGTATCAGTCAGGTAGTTGTTAACTTTATAACCACCGGGGATTGAACCGTTGTTGTTCAGTGCGTTGATGTCGTTATCCGCTGTAGCCACACGAAGGTTGGTATCCAACAGGCGAGTAGCAACGAATTGCAGTGCCGGTGGAATAACAAGCGTCTTAGGCTTGGCTGCAATAAGCAGACCGCGCTCATCAGTCCAACCAGCAATCTGAATAACAGCAGCTTCGAGTGAAGCCTCGTTAAGGTCAGCAGCAACAGCAGGACGGTTTGAGTTTACACCACCAGATACGAGAGGGTGAGCAGTTGAACAGAGAGTCTGTCCATCACCGTACGTAGTACCAGCAGCGAATGCGTTGTTTAGGATGCTAGCACCCTTAACTTGCTTAGTGTACGCCATAGCGCGGGCAAGTGCCTTTGTATAACGTGAAGAGAGTGAATCGTAGAGGTTATCTTCGATTGCTTCTTCAGTGAGCGAGAAGCCCATTGCGACGGTCTCGTGAGTGTAACGAGCAGTCCACGCTTCTTGCGCATTGTCATACTCGATTGCAGAACCTTCACCTTTAACAGGTGCGGCACTGAAACCAGACAACTTAGTTTCTTCTTCAAAAGAACGATCCGAAGATTCAGTCTCGAAGATTTCAGCAGCCTCGTCACCATACTTAGCGTATTCGAGGCCAAATAGGGCGTTTAGACCCGGTAGTAGCTCCTTAAGGAGTTGCGCTCTTGAAATAGCCATCTGCTAGTCTCCTTATACGCCAGTTGTGTTGTTGTACTGATGCAGATTAATCTTTACGACAATCTCCACAAAAGTATCAGCAGCAGTTTTAGTTTCGTCTATTGTGTCGATAACTCGCACAACCAGACCCGCTGTTGTAGCTTCTGAACCCGCTAGTACTGATGCACCAGAGTTTCCAGTAGCTGTGTCGCCTGTACCCGCTAAGACAGACATGTTTGCGCCTACAGCAGCACGAGCCGCCGAGGACATGCTGCTGTTAGCAGCAGTTACAGCAACTTTAAACGCTGCTAGTGGGTCGTCAACTACGATAGCAAAAGCTTCAGTAACGCTAGTGCCGGGGTAGTACTGAGCCGGTGTGAACTGACCCAATGAATTGACGTACTGAACACCTACACAGACACCCGCAGGGGAACCAGTAGTAGTGCCAGTAAACTTCTCGATTGTGCCTGCCGCTACGATTTTAACCAAATCACCTGCGAAGATAGCCGTATTGTAGGTGCTCGCGATAGGAACAAGGCGAGTCTGACCTGCGTAAGGCATACCGTCTACACGGTTAATTGGCTGAAAGCCGTAGGGAGCACTGACTGTTGGATAAGCCATTGTATATAACTCCTAAGTTTAATTTCCTTTGCCGAAAGTAACCTTCGATTTCCTATCGTTAAACAGGGGCATACGAGGATCATTTTCGCGCATTAAGTTATTGTCTACTGAACGCATCTGAGACTGAGCCATATTGTCATAGTACTCAGTACGCTCTTCGACAAGTTCTAGGGGGGCCTTACACAGCATTAGTCCGCCGACGATGACATTATCTTTGAAACGCACGTCGTCAACGGCGTCGCTAAATATCTCGGGGTGGTCTTCTGCGCGTACTGGCTCCCATCCTTCACGTAATTTTGAGGACACATTAGTGGAATCAGGTTGACCCATAGTGCTTACGCGAACCCAGTGAAACTTGTACCCCTCTTGAGGTGTAGGATCAGGCAACACTGTTGGCCGACTCCACGCCTTTTTACGGGTAGTTTTCTCACGGGTTTGTAGCTCTCTATCTAGTCTGTTTGCAGCCATTATTGTTTCCTCATTAGTTCAGCAGCCTGTTTGGCGTATGTTTCCAGTGGTACCCCAAGTTTTTTCGCAATAGCTATTTGTGATTGCGTTAACCTAATTTTTTTAGGTCCTGTGCTCCGCGAGGCGGGGGCAACCACGTTGCTAGATTTAGGCTTGGCATGTACTTCTGGTTCGTCTTCTATCCCATCATCGAATTGATCGGGAAATACTTGTCGCATACGAGAGTTGATTTTCTCGTAGTAAGTATCTGATTGGGGGTCTACCCCGTCTTTCGTTAACTTGTTATGCAACCCTAATGCAAAGGCAGTCATCTCGTCGTCTGAGCCGAACCACGGGTTATCGTCGCGCCATGAATCTGCTTTTTCGTCTCGCTGCACTTGAGGTTGGGGTGCCGTTGGTGCCTGTTCTACAGGAGTTTCTTGGGGTTGTAAAGCCTGAATCTGCTTAGGTTTCAACCCGTTAACTTTCTCTTGGCGTATTTGAGCAGTATTCAGAGCAGTTTGAGCTTCTAATATAGCATCAGGCTCACCTGACTCATACGCCTCTCTATACTGACGTTGGGCCAAAGCCATTTCACCCTGCACTTGTTTTTTGGCAGATTCAATAAGCGTATTATGGCTCTGGTCTACCGAACCCTTTAGCTTTTCGTTCTCAGCCATCAAGTTTTTAGCGTAAGCTTCAAGGGCCTCTTGCTGTCGTTGAGCTTCTTCTTTAGCCCTGCGCTCGTCGTGGTAGCCCTTACTAAAGTGCTTGATACGGTTCTTAACCTTATCAGAATAGTTCTCTAGCTCTTCGTTAGTAACTTCGTCTGGCGGCGGGGACGCCTTTCGCCCACGGTCAGCCTCTGGGGTATCGTCCTCCACTTCAATTTCTACTTCGCCCGCTTGGATAACATTTTTATCCTTAGCGGACTTCATGTCTTCTCGACCCACAGCACCTTCTACTTCAAGGGGCGCGTCTTCTTCAACAATATCAACCTCAACTTCTTGAGATGATTCATCTTTATCGGGATCGGGAAACTCAAATTCTACATTTTGTCTAGGCATGGTCTATTCCTTATGCACGCGAAACTGCTCGCGGATCGTCTACGACGGCCTCAATAGAGTCGTCATTCATTAAGCGAAACTCCTGCCCGTTCACCTTAAAACGCGTACCGGTGTTGGCTCGGAACATCACATGGTCGCCTACTTTGCACCAAGGCCCAGTAGGGAAACGCTCTTTGTCGCTATAGGCTTCATTACCCATATCAAGTACAGACCCAACAGTAGACAGGATATATTCCTCTCGACGAGTAGATTCTGCCTTAATAAGCCCGCTTTCCCCGAAGGTCTCCTCGACGTTAGGCAAGGCAATAAGCACCCTGTAGCCAACTGGCTTAGGGATAGAGGCTTCTAGCTCTGCCTCTTCTATAGCTTCCTCTTCTATACGTTCTTTGCGCTTTAGTTCTAATGCAGTCATTGCTGGAGATACGGACGCGTCAGCGCCGACTCCACTAACTGTTACTGTCTCAGTCATCATCGTCTTCCATATAGTTACGCGAAAGGTCGTTGATCTCTCTTAATGCAGCGTTCAGACCTCGGATCACGCCACATACTTCCCGATATTCAGCAAAGTCTTTAGCTCCGCCACTTTTCAGGAAATCTTCGCTAGAGCCTTGAAGCCCCGTTAGTTTTTCGTTCAGCACGTCAAAGACGGTAGTAGACAACGGATCACCTCCTTACTGGGGCATCTGCCCCTCTCTATTGGCTTTCGCCATGTCCAAAATAGCTTTAGCTTCGTCCAAATCATTCTTGGCTTGAGCCTGTTCGTTCTGTGTAGCTATGCGGCTCGCTTCAATAGTAGCGGTGGTTTGAGCTTTTTCTGCATCGAGCTGTAAGCGGGCGGCATCAAGTTGTGTATCTGCCTGATCTTTCTGGGTTTTGCGCTGTAGCTCGCCTTGCTTGAGTCGTAGTTCCGCTTGCTGCATCTGAAAGATTGGGTCTTGGGCCTGTTGCTGGGCCTGCTGTTGAGCAGCCTGTTGTTGTTTCTGCTGCGTAAGCTGCTGCCCCGCTTCTGCCATAGTCTGCGCAAGAAGTACTTCCATCTCTTCCGGTAGCTCTTCGTTCGGTGCAGGTAGGGTAACGCCCAGCTTGTTCTCCATCTCTTGGCGGTATTGGAAGGCTACGTGTTCACCAATGTGCGCACTCAATGCTGCCATAATCTGCTGCGCTGCTGGGTTTTGCCCAATGAACGCCATGATGGATGGGTCTTGCATAAACGCTTGGTGGGTAGCAATGTGCGCCGCATGGTCTTGATAAATAAACGCTTTTATCGGCTTGCCAACTATAGCGTTCATGTTCTCACTTACCGGATCGGAAGGCTTAATATCGTCCGTAGTCGGTACAAGCTTGTCGGCGTTCTTGATACCCAAGACCTCGATCATCTGGCGATGAAGCTGCGGTAGGTCATAGATTTGTGGGGTGGCCTGCGCCATCTGCAACACGGTTTGGTACTGGACCACTCGTTGGGCCATCGTGCTGCTATTAGGATCACTGACAGGAATTACTTCCACCATAGCGTAATCGGCGCGTCGCGCACGGGGTTCACCACGGTCAGGCACATACAGATACTCTTCTGGTGCGTACTCAGCAATGATCTTTCTTAGGAGTTTAAACTCCTGCTTCATTGAGTAATGGACACGGGATTGCACCGCCGCCATTGGCTTGAGAGTACGCTCTAGTAGAGCGAGGGTAGTTCCAACAGGCGCATTAGCACTCATGTCGGAGATGTTCATGTCGGAGATCGCCCCCAAACGTCGCCCTTCTTCGGTGATCTGCTTGAGTAAGGCGAAAAGAGTTTGGCTAGGCTCCTTATAAGGGAGCGGCATAATGTTGTCGCGGATAGAACCGGACGGTACATCTACATCACGGAATTCGCCCGGACCAATCGGTGTGTCGTCGCCCTTAACTCGTAGTCCCCGAGATTTGAGACCACCGGGGAGATTAGATAGGGTTCCAGCGTCCACGAGCTGACGGATAATACTAGTGCCAGCTTTAGCGTAGCCACCAATGATATGAATGAGGCCGAGTCCATAAAATCCAAATCCGGGGACGTAAGCATAATGTACGAAATGTTGACGCTTTAGTGTCAAGGAGTCGTCAGGGTTCCAGTTACGGCGGATAGCTAGTATCTCTCCCGTACCTTTCTCAAGCGTTACCACGTAAGGCTTTGCGACTTGCAGTGAGTCTTCGTTATCCGCTCCATCCACACCGTCAATATTCAGGTCAGCATGTACTTCGAGCACGGTGTAGCGGTCATCTGAGGTCAGGGATACACCCGACTGCTCAGCCTTAGCTTCTTCAACGTCAGAGAAAAACGACACAGGGTCGCCAAGTTCCACGTCCCGATAGAACCCCGCCGCCTGTAGCTTAACCATTTCGTTCTTTGTCTTGCGCATGACGTGCGTAACGCGCTCTGCGGACTCAATATTAGAGGCACCGTAGGGCACAATCACGTCTTCCGCAGGGATATATAAGGCAATCTGACGCCCTAAACTGGGATCAAAATACACCTTTTTGAACGCTGAGCCGGCTAGACCGAGTGAATACAGTAGCCGCTCATGTTCGGGGCGGTATTCTACCATAACTTCAGTCAGTTCGTAATTCATATCTGTCTTAACACGTAAGGCAGCGTCTTCTTTATCTTGAGTGACCTCACCCAGAATCTTAGTCTTTACAGGGCCGGCAGCGGGGAACGTCTCGCTCATAGCCTCAGCTTGGAACCGGATGGCAGACTCCGCCAGAATGTTACTATATACCCCACAAGAGTTTTCCCAAGGCTCGGTACGCTCTTCGTACTTCATCCCAAGGACATCAAGACCTGCAACGTAGCTGTCTGCCCAATCACGTCGAGCCGCCATGTCACCTTCCACGGCTTCACACAGGTCGCCAGAGATTTCTTCTAGCTGGTTGTCTTCTAGGTACTCAGCGAGGTTTGCATCAAACGGCGCGGCGTCAATCTCTTCGATTTCTTCGCCAAAACTAATTTCAACGCTGCCGTCTTCAAGCTCTACCACGACGGGTGTATCTTCATCAGTAGCAATAGCCATTTCTATTACGGCATCCGGCTCTCCCATCAACTCTTCGTCAATACCCTCGGGCATGCCGTACAAACCTTTTTCAATTGCCATCGTCTTATCCTTTAGTAATATCCGCCACGGTGTCTGTACATAGACTCGCTCTCGGCTTCGTCAGTCGGTAGGGATATGAATCCGCCTTGCCTAAACCGCATCAACGCCATTATAGTAGTATCCACCAAGTCATCGTTAGACATGAATGGGAAGCCTGCAACTTCCTCTACGACTTCTTCTGCCCAACGTGTTTGTGGAACCCACACAAGTCCTGAGCGTACTATATCAGCAACAGAGTTTAAACGTGCAGTTTTATCGCCTGAGCCTCTGTGTGGTGTATATTCCTGAACCATGAGTCCAGACCTACGCATCTCTTGATACAGTGGCGTGCCGCTACTCTTTTTCTCCACAATAAACGCATCTGGCCCCCACTCTTCGTACTGCTCCATCGCTAGTTCTTTTAGCTCAGGGAACTCAAGCCGCTTTTTAATAGAGTTAAGCAGAATAATACAGTAGCAGTTCTCTTCTTCATGAAAGAAAACACCCCACGTAGTGAGTGCCGTGTAGTCAGCCCTGTTGTTCTTCTCTGCCGCCGCGTCAAGCGTCATTATTATGTACTCGCAACTAGGCGGGTCGTCGTGAGGCCATTCGTTCCACCACTCGCGCTTAACTATCGCCGCTTCTTCTGCCGTAGGGGTCTGCTGGTACTGGGCATTCCACTGAAACACCGGCATTGACGCTTTTGTACGGTAAAGCGCGTCTAAATTAAAGAACTCGGGCCACAGGGGCTTTTCGAGAGTTTGTTTGACGGTTAGTAATCGGTTCTTGGGGTCCGGTACTTCGGACTCTACCTCTAAAATAGCTGGAAATTCAACAACTTCGTACTTATCAGCCAACTCATTCTGGGACATGTCCCGTAAAACACGCCCAGTCAGGTCATCTAGGTGCCATCTGGTCTGTACTATGGCTATTCTACCGCCGGGCATCAGACGAGTACGAGCACCGAACGTAAACCACTCGTATGCCTTGTCGAAAACGTCCAAATTACCACTAATAATGTCTTGCTCGTTGTGCGGATCGTCTACTAAGAGTAAATGTGCACCGCGACCGGCAAGTGCTGAACCTACACCACAGGCGAAATACTCTCCACCTGCACTAGTATTCCAGCGTCCTGCACTTTTCGAGTCACTCGCTAGCTTTACAGTGGGGAATATCGCTTGATACTCGGGTGTTGAGATTAAGTTACGCACCTTTCTGCCGAAATCCACAGCCAAATCAGTAGTGTGCGAGACCATCAGGACCTTTTTGTCTGGGTTACGGCCCAAGAACCACGCCGGAAAGTAAATAGAGATAAGCTGGCTCTTGCCATGACGCGGGGGCATATTCACACAAATTCGGTCTTTGCCCGTGTTGTCTAGCTCTTCGCCCTCGTCGCCGTAGTCTTTACCCTGCTCAATCTCCATCAACATGTCAGCTAGGATTCGGTGGTGTTTACCTACTTTATAGTCAGCCTGCATCTGTTTGCAGAACTCTATCAGGTCTTTGTACGCCGCTTCGGCGCGCTGCTGAGTCTCTAACTCTTCGACAATCCGTAGTATTTCTTCTTGTTCTTCTGGGGTGTACGCGTTGATGTTCTGTAGAAGCAAGTCAATTTCTGCGGGTGTGAAACTAACCGGCGTTGGGGTCGTAGAAGCGGTTGGCAAAATTTTTGTTGCTGTATGTAAGTTATTGGGTTTAGGCATCGCCTTCTACATCCGCAGCTTCGTACACACCTTCCGCGTTTTGTTTCAGTACCGTAAGCTTTTCGCGCAGCTTCTCACGCAGTTCGTCTGCATTTTGGTGAGTTACTGTAATCTCTTTGCGTTCTGTAAACAGGCCAACGTCGGTCATCTTGCCCAAAAGCTCTAGCGCCTTAATCCGTATTCTAGCGTCGGCGTTCTCAGTCTCTAGGACTAACTTGTTTACCACCGTGTTGCGGATTTCAGCGGAGTGGGTAGCGACCAAGTGCCCGAACTCTTTCAGGATGTCGTTGGTCTGGATAATGACGGCGGGGGTCAGGCTGTCAAACCGTTTGTGATTTAAGACTTGGGACGTGCGTTCGACGTTTTCGGCATAAGCAGTAACAAGCGCAGCCGCCGTATCGTTATCTACATCGTCAGGAATAGTATCGAGGCCGTGTTCTTCTAGCTCGTTTATTGTATTACAGGCTGCTTCTGCGCGGGCGCGCAAATCCATATAGGAAACGTCGTCTGGTATTTCTATACCGAACTCGGGGGTGAGGGCTATCGCCATCTGTAAAACACCTTTTCGCAAGCTGTGAAGCTGTTGCGCGCAGTATAGGAGGTTGTAAAGC